>Ga0224509_10000009_pt1 | contig 185662 bp, 176 predicted proteins | sample SF_Jan12_sed_USG_5_FD_170158 | JGI IMG/M metagenome (GOLD analysis project Ga0224509, IMG submission 170158) | Sediment microbial communities from San Francisco Bay, California, United States - SF_Jan12_sed_USGS_24 | ecosystem: Environmental > Aquatic > Marine > Sediment | place: USA... | reverse complement strand
TAAAGCCGAACAGTTCGGATAATACGCTCGGGAAAAAGGCCAGCCACAAGATCAACGGCATGGCATCGTTGACAAGATAAATCGGCAAAAGCAAACGGTAGGCGTTCTGCGACATCTCGAAAGCATCCACGATATGAAAGATAGCTATCGACATCACGATATGCATTAGCACGATTGCGGCAACACCACCGACCAGGGCAACAAGCGCACGTTTCCATCGAGTGATCAAGCCGGGCGTGGCCACCAGCAATCCTATGAATGGAATCAAACTTGCGTGGTGATCGGCCGTCAGTGTCAGCGGCCATTGGGTCACCCCGAACATTCTGAAAAACAGTTGTGCAATCGGATCAATCCAGGTGGGATAGGCCATCTTCCAACCTGTTGTCCAGAAATAACCCAACGTCAGCGTGGTGACGGCCAGTTTAAGAAGGAACAGCCACAGGTTTCTTTTCACGATACACCACCAAATACAACCATCCGACCCACACCGAGCCGATCATCAGTATCAATGTCACTTGCCAAAAATAGATGTGCATAAAGTTGAACGCACCCGGCCAGTATGCACCCACCACTACCAGTACAATGATACGCAGGACATTGAACAAATAGATGGCCGGTATACCGATCAACAACCCCATCGCCTTCTTGCCACCGGTAGTACCGAACGAAAGAACCGCGGCCAGAAATATGACCATCTCCAGCAAGCCCGTACACTCATCGATTATCTCAACGGCAAAGCCGTTCAGGACACAGTGGGCGCCTTCGTAGGATACGCTGCTTGAGAAAACGGATAGCACGAAACCCACGATGTTCGCGGTGGCCCGCATCATAGGCACAAGGGAGTCATGGTAGCTGGCCGTCAGGTGCGCATAGATCGTACCGAAAACAATCAGGCTGAGCAGGAACAGGATGATGAACCGGGCCACCGGCGAAAGGCGTTGCCAGGCGTTCGTCCTGGAAACAGGCTTTTCGTCCTGACCCCGCCGACCGGAGTTCCCTCGGTTTTTACGCTTGTCAGCCATGTAAACAGACTAAGCCATCAGCAAGCGGGTGGCAACAGGAAATTCGAAATTTCTCGGTTTAGTTTTTAGGGCACGAGGCACAAGGCGCGGGTCCACCCTGAAACATCCAGTCTACGAAATACACAAGGTCGGATATGTCCACACCGGGCGCACAGTCAACGTTACCCGCCTCCTGTGTGATTGGAGTCGGACCACCTGAGAACATGAAGTCTACCAACCATACGAGATCACCGATATCGATTGGGCTACGATGGTTCATATCGCCGCAGGTATATGAGTCATAGTGATGAATGAAGAAGCCGGATACGTCGGTGTGGCCATTCTGATCCAGGTTGACAACCACGTAATAAGTATTGGTGTCGGCGGACGTACCGGTGTAATAGAAAGTACCGGTTGTAGAGTCAAAGAGTCCCGGCGGAATGGGGTCTTGCTCCGATATCCAATAGGACCAGAGGCACCCGTTGCACGGGTTGCCGTCCTCAAGATCGAGTGTAACGGCCAACGAATCTCCGGTACTGTGGATGAAGTGTGGCTTGCCGCTCGGAAACTGCGGAGGACCATGGGTGCCGACGGACACAGTGAGAGAACAGATGGACTGATCGTCACCATATCGAATGAGTGATCCATCACCGCACCAATCCTCGACCGCCCGTATGACCAGCGTGTCCTGCAAACCGGCGTCGCCTTCGGTGGGCGTGTAAGTCCACAGGCCGCTATACCAGTTGATCTCCCCGGGGCCATCCAACAGTTCGTATCTGGGAATTCCAAACGTAGTCTCTGCCGAAAACCAATGACCCATCGGCTCACTCCATGACCAGCTGGATACCGACGAGCACCCCCATAATTCAACCAAACAGCAATTGGGAAGCCAACCGTGAGTTTCGTAACAAGCTTGACCCGACCAGTCCGCCGTCTGTGTCCCGCCCAAGAACCACTGAAACTCCGGCGTGGACGATGAATCAAAACAGACCGGGCCGCCTTCATCCATCCCACCCACCGAGTATTCGAAGGAGAAAACGATATACGCAACCGTATCGCTCGAACTCGGAAGTCCGCTGCCAGATTCCCCCCAGACGAATGCCAGAACGGTGAACCGCAAAAGTGAGTCTTCCTCGACCACTTCTACACCGTGAGCGGCCCAGGAGTTTTCAAAGTTGTTCAGATACGTTGTGCCAGTGTGTCTGATGGTACCCAGCTGGGGCTGGCTGTGAGTGAACACCATCACCATCGAATCCACGGGCAGGGTATCGGGGTTTGATATCTTGAGAGAACATGTAATATCGGCGCCAAAAGGATAGATTCCACCGCAACGAAAGCCGTCCCACTCGGTGGTAACATACACCTGGGCCGCAACAACAGGAACCAATATCAGGAAAAAGAGGACGGTGAATAGACACTTGATGATCATGCGATCCTCCCGGCTTAGGATGTCGATCTATCCCAAGAGTAATCATCATCGACCAGATTGTCAAGATCAATCGGCAACAACCAGGGCTGTTGATCGATGTTATGCTGTCGGTCAGAAAACATACGCGATAATCACGGCCAACCAAACGATGACAACAGCCAGGTGTCCCGGCCATCGACCATTGCCGACAAACATGGCTATGGCCGAATAGATCAGCGCAATTCCGATACGCGCCGTCCATTTTGACAGATGAGCAAAATGGTAGGCGTCGGAAAGCAAGATGAAGCCGGCCAGTACCAACGCGATGTAGACCAGCCAATACGGTTCGCTCTGCGTTGTCGATTTATTATTTCCCACGGGAGTACTCCTTCAGGAAACGTTCGATTCCTTTGACAATTCCCTTGGCGACTTTCTTGCAGTACTTATCATCCTTGAGCGCCGCTTCCTGCTCCGGCAGAATCATGAAAGCACACTCGATCAACACCGCCGGATACTGGGTGGGGCGATTGACGGCAAGATTGCCGTGGTATAGTCCATAGTCGTTCAGTTTCGTCTCACTCAGAAGTTCCTTCTGGATCGCGCGTGCCAGGTCTATCGAGTGCGGATGATAGTAATAGGTAGAACTGCCGTTGTTAACGAATGGATTGACACCGTCCGGAAGAGCGTTGTTGTGGATCGACACGAACAAATCGGCGTCGTTCGCCTTGGCGATGGAGGGGCGATCATACAGCGCAACGTGACGGTCGTCCTGGCGCGTCATGACCACCTTGGCCCCCTTGCGTCGGAGTTCCTTTTTGAGAGCCAGGGAGATTTTGAGATTGGCCTTCGCTTCGGTGTATCCGGTCGGTCCAATGGCTCCCGGATCGCCTGAATGTCCGGGATCGACCACGACCGTCTTCCCCCGCAGCCGGTGAACATCGTCGGGGGCACGATTTATGCGGCAATAAAAAGTGTTGCCCTGATAGTAACCGTCATAGCCCCATAAGTCCTGAGTGAGGTCCAGTTTCAGTTGGTACAATTCCGGCTCCGGTTGAGACCAGGTGGCCAGATCGATCAGTTGATCTGAAAAGTCGTAGCGAATCCAATCGGTATCGCTGGTGACGCCGAACAACTGAATGATAAGTGTTCGTCGGTCGTGCTCCACGATGCGAAAGGGATGCACGCCCTTGAGTGGAAACTCTACCAATACATGGTCGGCGGCGGCGTGAGTGCGGATTGACGACAAGTATGAATGGGTCGGCAGGATACCTTTGGAGAGAGCTTCCACCGACTCGCGGGCGACCCACCCAAACTGAGTCTGCGACAACTTGGTCCGGTACCAGTCGCCCTCGGCGCCGACGACCAGAGCTTCGACGCCTGAAGGTTGAAAGATCGACAGGTATCCCTTCCTGGGACCATGCCGGACAATTTGCACCGAGTCCGTAAAGCGCACCGTGAAGGGATAGCGGGGATGGTTGACAGTGACCGCGTAGCCACTGCTGTCATGAATGGGACCGGCCCGAAGCCATCTCAGGTAGCGATGGAACTGCAACACTGTTGGTTGTTCCGGGTTAAGGAGAGCGCGAGCAAACAAAACTTCTTCCGAAGGCGGCGCCAGATGGTAGCCGATGCGCACAGTGTCGGCGACGGCGGAGTCCGGTAGCTCGTAGAAACCCGAGTATACTCCCCGCACCATAAGCGACTCCGGCACCGCGCCGGCGCCAAAAACCGCCTCACCCCAGTATGGCTGCGGCCGCGGACGGGTTTCGGCCATGGGGACAGAATCAACGACACCGGCCACCGAAAACCAGGCTCGACAACCGGGTGTTCCCCTAAAGCCCGCCACCAATCGATCCCCGGCGGCCAAAACCAGATCACCGCGCGGTGGCGCATAATCACCAACGATCACCAGCGAGTCCGGATTGAGGGCCGGTTGTGGTTCGGGAACGAAAACGGTCAGACTTTTGGTGAGACGTGTCGAATAGGCAGGCTGCGGCTGGGTGTAGGGAGTTTTGATCCGCTTCTGATACTCAGGTTTCAGGCCAACAAGAAAGGCATCAAGCTCAAAAGTAAACTCGCCCGGCTCGATAGGCAGGTAGGCAAGAAACCCTCCGTCTGGATGAACCTCGACCGGTTGCTGATTGATTTCCAAACGGTAAACCCAGTCACCACGCTTGGGTGGGATGTGACCCAGAATGAAAGTCGAGTCGACGGCCGAGATGGTTTGGTCGGGTTTGGGATATACGACCACGATTCGATCCTCAGCCGACGCCGAGGATACAACGCAACAAATGAGAAGCGGCAGGATGGCTCCAAGCAACCGGCTCAGCACGTAGCCTCTATCTACTGATATACTTCTCGACCACATCCCGTTTCAGCTTCGGGCCGCCGATTATCTCCCGGTCGACTCGAATTGACTCCATGTCAAAACTGATTCCACGTGCGATGTCATCCTCAAGAAGCAAGGGTCCGTCCAGGTCGAAGTAATCGGCCAATGACGACATGTAAACCGACTGGGCAATACCGACCGACGATTCAACCATACAACCGAGCATGATCTTTTTCCCGTCTTCGCGCGCCCGGCGGGCCAGTTCCATGGCCTTGAGAATGCCTCCGCACTTTTCCATTTTCAGGTTAACACCGTCGACGAACTCCCGACATTGATCGTAGTCCTCACCGGACCCCAGGCCTTCATCGATTATCAGTTCGACCTGCTCTTGCTTACCTTTAAGATGCGGCCATTCCTTGACGAAGTCGATGCTGGTCGGTTGCTCGATCACCGTCACACCACACTCCCCCAGGTGGTGGATCATCTCTTCCGCCTTGGCACAGGACCATCCACCATTGGCGTCGACACGAATCTCCTTGTCTTTGATTTGACTCAGCGCGTCCAGAAGCATGACGTCCTGCTCATGCCCCATCTTGACTTTCACGATCGGGTAAGCAGACTTCTTGATATCCCGAATCATTTCGTTTGTTTCGGCAATGGCTACGGTGAACGAACTTTTGATCCCGACCGGTGTGCTGAGCGACATCACCTCCCAGGGATATCGACGTGTTTCACCGGAGATATAATTCAGCACCATACCGGTGAGCGCAGCTCTGGCTGTAGGATCGATCTGTAAGCCATCCACCAATGCCAGAGTGTCGGTATCGATAGTGTCGAGATTGCGCAATACCTCAAGGCCTTTTTCAATGTCGACCAGCAGATCATCCACGCTCGGTCCGTACTGCACGGAAGGCGCGGCCTCGCCGGGATAACGATTGTTGAGAACTATCAACAAGTTGGTTTTTATGGAAGCATCTCCCCCGGCCACAGTGAACTTTTTCTTGAGTGGGATGCTGACTTTGAAAGTTGATAGTTCCATTACAACAATCTCCTTGCCGTTCGAAAATCGCGATCCAGATCAGCGCGGTAGTCATGGTCGTTTCGGTTCAAGCTGTTTATCCTGACACCGCCACCGCCGCGCGAAGCATGTATTATCTTCTCTGCGCCGATAGCCAAGCCGACATGCCGGTCGAAAAACATCAGGTCTCCGGTCTTTATACGATCTCGTTCCACTTTTTGACCTACTCCGATCTGTTGGCGCGTGTCTCTGGGTATGCAAATTCCGAAACCGGCCAAAAGAGTCTGGACGAATCCGGAACAGTCAAAGCCCAGAGGACTAACACCACCCCACAAATACGGCACGCCGAGAAATCTGCGCGCTTCATTCAATAGCCGCCGCCCGGATAGTTTTCCCGCCGTTGTTCGACTAATCGACCTGAAATGCGATCTCTTAACAAAGAGATTCCCTTCTCCCGCAAGAGCAAGCCTTTGTGTGCCCCTACGGGAGCAGGCTGTCTTCACCAGGGTGCCATAGAGCAAAATGTGCGGCGGCGTGGGTTTACCGCTTGAGTCAAAACACGGCGCACCTTTGGCGCTGGACACCACGGCGTTGACCATCGACGGCCATTGATCAAAAATCGTTCGTTCGGCTTTCGATAAAAACCTCTGGTCAACCCAGCCTGAGTAACCGTCCGGCTGCTTTACGCGGGCGAAACCTCTGCGAACACTAGTGACCATCAAAGGCTGTCCCAAAAAGAGCTGGCTGGCCCGCTCGGCTCCGTGGTCCGGATGTGTGCGCAGGTCAAGCAAGTTGGTGGTCACCACTGCATACTTCATGCCCTTATATTAGGAGCAGCCCGGTCGTTTTTCAATTAAAACTATGTTTCAAGAAAGGCTGGGTGATAAATCACTCATTGCGCTTTCCGCCCATCATCTGTCATTCCGGGCTTTGACCCGGAATCCATCTTCTCTTCTGTGTATGGTGTACGTCACCCGAGTGTCAGTTCCAAGAGAATCCCGCGTGGCGCGGGATGTCAGGACCACAAGGGGTCCTGACCTACGGTCAAGAGGCGGGTTCCCTCCTTCGGCGGACCTACGGCGAAGACGGACCCGCTATACGTGCTCACACTTGGCGCACAGTAGACTGGCGCAGGGTCTCATCCCGCTCTAAGCGGGAAAGGACCCAGCCCAACCCGATACGTGCTCATACAAAAAAAGGCCGGGCAGTTACCCGGCCATGCTCGTTTTGTCACCCCCGCACTTATCTCTGTCACCCCCGCGAAGGCGGGGGTCCATCCTCGGCGTTTGCTTTATACCGTCGCGCCCACCAGGAATTTACTGAACCGAGCCAGCGCTTCCTTGATGTTCGTCACCGAGTTGGCGTAGGAGAAACGCAGGTATCCCTCACCGAAAGAACCGAATGCCGTGCCGGATAGTCCGGCAATACCCGCTTCGTCCAGAAGTCGTGTAGCCAAATCTTTTGACTTGAACCCGGTGGCCGAGACGTTCGGGAATACGTAGAAAGCACCGTATGGATTGGTGCAGGTAACACCGTCAATCGCGTTCAATCCTTCAACGAATACATCGCGCCGCTTTTGGAACTCGGCCACCATCGTGTCCACGTCGTCCTGCGGGCCGGTCAACGCCTCGATCATGGCATGCTGGGCGAAGGGCGCCGTGCATGAGAAATTGTTGATGGCCAGTTTTGTCTGCACCTCAACGAGCGAAGTCGGCATGATGCCGTACCCCAGACGCCAGCCGGTCATCGAGTAAGTCTTGGACATGCCGTCGATAGCTACCGTCCGTTTCAGAGCGCCCGGGACGCTGCAAATGGACTGGAATTCTTTTTCGTAGATTATCCGCGAGTAGATTTCGTCGGTCATTATCCACAGGTCATGTTCTTCGGCCAGGGCGTAGATTGCTTCCAGATCGGTGGCAGTCAGCACGCCGCCGGTCGGGTTTTGAGGTGAATTGATAACGATCGCTTTGGTTTTGGGCGTCACCAACGCCCTGAGGTCATCGACAGAAAACCTGAAGCCAACCTCTTCTTTCAGATGCATCGGTACCGGCTTGCCGCCGCAATAATCGATCACCGATTCATAGATAGGGTAGCCCGGATTCGGGTAGATGACTTCATCTCCTGCATTAATTAACGCAAAGATCACGTTGAAAATCAACGGTTTGGCGCCGGGCATGACCACCACGTTTTCCATGGCCACGTCGGCTCCTCGCGTCCTGGAGAAATACTCGGCCACAGCTTTGCGGGCTTCGGGTAGGCCGGCTGAAGGACAATAGTGCGTCATCCCGGCATCGATGGCTTTCTTACCGGCCTCACAAATGTTCTTGGGTGTGTCGAAATCCGGCTCTCCGATTTCCAGATGAATGACGGATTTTCCCTCGGCCTCCAGTTGTCTGGCTCTGGCCAGTACTTCGAAGGCGCTTTCGGTGCCCAAACGACTCAGTCTATCGGCAAACTGCATGACATTACCTTCTATTATTATAGTCCCAGTATTTGCTTCGCTTTGTCGGCAATATGTTCGGCGGCCAGGCCGAACTCCTTGATGAGTTGCCAGGATTTGCCCGACTCTCCGAAACGATCCTGTACGCCCACCATTGCGAAAGGCACACTTTTCGTCTCGTCCGGGCAGTCGCGACAGATCACCGCGGCCACCAGGTTGCCCAAGCCGCCGGCCTGATGTTCCTCGGCGGTCAATACCGCTTTGGTTTCGAACACGGCGCGGATGATGGCCTTCTTATCAAGAGGCTTAACCGTATGCATATTTATCACGCGCGTTTCAATCCCAAAATCCTTTTTGAGAATCCAGGCCGCACGCAGTGCTTCCGGAGTTTCAGGACCGCACGAGATGATAGTCAAATTCTCGTTTTCGTTCTTATAGTCGGAGGCCAGACAGCAATCGAACGCATCCACCATGTTCTCAGCCTCTTTCCTGAATCTGAAAACATTGGCCTCACCGAACTTGAACGGCGTGTCCTCGGTGGTGATAATCGGCGTGGCCTCACGAGCGAACCGGAGATACTTGGGGCCGACAATATCGAACAACAACGCTTTGGTCATTTTGAACGTTTCGACGGCATCACACGGCACGGCAACGTTCATGTTCGGAAGGCCAGTCATCTGAAAGAGCGACTCCAATTCCTGGTGGGTAGCACCGTCCGGACCGACCGAGATACCGCCGTGAGCGCCGACTATCATGACGTTGTAGTCACCGTAGCAAATCGACACGCGCACCTGATCCAGGTTGCGAGCCGATGAAAACACACCGTAGGTACCGAACACCGGCAACTTGCCTTCTTTGGCCAGACCCGCGGCAACGGTTGTGCAGTTCTGCTCGGCCACGCCCATGGACAGAAAGCGGTCGTTTCGTTCGGGATGTTTGTCGTTGAACATGGAAATCGTGATCGATCCGGAAATATCGGCGCCGATACAGACTACTCGGTCATCATCGCCATACTTTTCCAGGGCGCGTCCAAACCCTTTGCGTGTCGGGTCCATGGCAACTTGCATGCTATCCGTTTTATTCCACCAAAAGTCGGCGGAGAACTTCGGCAGTTGGTCGGCCAACCGTTTTTCAACCTTGGTTTCGAATTCCTGGCCATAGCTCAGCCATTCATCGGCATTGAAAGTCTCAGTCAGACCCAGTTCAATCAGACTCTTGTCCAACTCTTCCCGGTTCGGCGGCTTACCATGCCATCCGGCGACATCTTCCATAAAGGACACGCCCTTGCCCTTGATCGTATTGCAGATCACTACCACAGGCTTGCCGCTGTCGTTATGATTGCGAGCCAGGTCGAGGTGTTTAACAATGTCGTCCATGTTGTGTCCGTCGATCTCGTACACATGCCAACCGAAGGCGCGGTATTTGTCACCGACCGGATCGATCTTCATCACGTCTTCGGTGCGGCCGTCGATCTGCAAATGATTCCGATCCAAAAGCAGAACCAGGTTGTCCAGTTGATAGTGGGCAGCCGACATGGCCGCTTCCCACATCGATCCCTCCTGATGTTCACCATCGGATGAGATCACGAAGGTGCGGTAGTCCTTTTTGTCCAACTTGGCCGCCAGCGCGATCCCAACCGCAACCGAGAACCCCTGACCCAGGGAACCTGAAGATATCTCCACGCCGGCTAAGTCCTTGCGATGCGGATGACCCTGCAAACCGGAGCCGAGCATTCGTAAGGTCATCATGTCCCGCTCGGGAAAGTATCCGGACACAGCCAAAGCCGTGTACAAGGCCGGAGCTTTGTGACCGGCCGACCAGATGACGCGATCACGGTCTTCCCACTCGGGATCCTGTGGGTTGTGTCGTGCAATTTTCAGATAAAGCGCGCAGGCAATATCCATGACGCCGAGCGTTCCGCCGGAATGTCCCGACTTGGCCGAGCACAAGCCGACAAGGTTCAGCCCGCGCATGTAGTTGGCTCTTTCGCGCAACTGTTCGTTGGTGTATTCGCCGATTTTTGTCATTGTTTTTGAATCCGCTATCGTCATACCAAAAACCTCACGGTTTGTGAAACCTGTAACTTTCTACTGATGCCAAATCTATGTGTTTATAGTGATATGTCAACCATTTCCGGGTCGCTCGGACGTAATAGTTTTGAAGTAATTGGCCACCTTCTTCTCAAGAGAACCCAGACTGTCCTGATTTACAATCAGGCGGTCTGCGCACTGTTTGAAGGCGCTAAAGGGAAGCTGTCGGCTCATGCGCATGAGGGCATCCTCGCGTGCCAGGCCGCGCTTGAGTAGTCGTCCAAGTCGCACCGATTGTGAGGCATGGATTACGAGTATCTGGTCCATGTCGTCCTCGATACTGCTGCCCAGCAAGAGGGCGGCATCGATTACGACGACTTGGTGCCCAATGCTCAACCGAGTCATTCTCCGTCTGATTTCTCGGCCTATGTATGGATGCATTATGCTATTGAGTTCTTGTCTTGCTCTTTCACCTGCAAAGGCGAGCATAGCCAGTTTCTTGCGCCTGAGTTTTCCGGTCGGTGTGAGTATGTCTTCGCCGAAACATGCCACCAGTTTGGCAAGCAACTCAGGGTAAAGATCGATGACTTCACGGGCGACATGGTCGGCGTCAATTACGGCTGCGCCGTGCGAAGCCAGTATCTGAGCCGCCGTAGATTTGCCTGAGCCGATAAGACCTGTCAGTCCGATGTACATGAATGCAATTAACGCTTCGGACCACACAAAGGCAAGAATTCGCCGCCCCGTTTTTTTGGTTCAGAAGTTTAAGACAGGATCAGGTTTTTTCGAACTCACAGGTGCGGTCATCAGCGGTTGTCACGTCGGGATCATCCCCGGGAAACATCTGGAAGTCTTCTCCTTCTTCGCTGGCGATTTGCTTAAATACGTCGCAGTTTATACACGAGTCGATTTTTTCTGCAAATAACCCCTGCACCTTGCCACCGCAGAGCGTGCCGGCTACCGCCCAACAGATACGACCGCCGGCCTCACCACGGTTGATACCGTTGCACGCGCTATCAGATGCTGCGGGGCAGACACCAAGTTCAGCGGATTTCTCGCCGCCGGGTCCGCGACCACATCCCTTGGCTTCCCAGCAATTGACCAACTTTTCGGACAGTATTAGAACCTCCGTCTTCTGCGTCTTGTCGCCTCCTACTACTCTATTCGGTGAAAAACAGGGTTTATTGAGGACTTATAGGTCGATGAAGATACTTTGGAGGCTAGGTCCAGGATCGCAGGGATCGCTGCCCTACTTGGCGTCCAGCCAGGTCTCCCCCACGCCCATGTCGACTACCACCGGTACCGACAACTTGATTGCCTTCTCCATACCGATTTGTACAAGTGATTTCAGATCATCAAGCTCATCCTTGTGCGCGTCGAACACCAACTCGTCGTGCACCTGCAAAACCATCCGCGAACGCATGCCTGACATTTTGCGATGGATATTCAACATCGCCGTCTTGATCATGTCGGCCGCCGTTCCCTGGATGGGTGTGTTGATCGCAGTACGTTCGGCGAACTGTCGGACGTTGAAGTTCTTGCTATTAATCTCCGGCAGGTAGCGCCGCCGGTTGAGCAATGTAGTAACATAGCCTGAGTCACGGGCCGACTGTTTGGTCGTCTCCATGTATTTTTGGATACCGGGATAGCGTTCAAAATAGGTGTCGATGAATTCCTTGGCGCCGCTCAAATCGAGTTCTGTCTGTTGGGCCAGGCCGAAGGCCGAGACTCCGTAGATGACCGCGAAGTTGGCGGTCTTGGCCGCGCGTCGTTGTTCGGATGTGACATTGTCGATATCGACACCGTACACCTCGGCGGCGGTGCGGGCATGAATGTCCTCGGCTGCCTCGAAAGCGGCGATCAGACCCTGGTCATTCGTGTAATGAGCCAGAATGCGTAGTTCTACCTGCGAGTAATCGGCCACCAGCAGGACGTGGTCGCCGTCACGGGGGATAAAGGCCTTACGTATCTGCCGACCTTCTTCCGTTCGCACCGGGATGTTTTGCAAGTTGGGGTCGGTCGAAGAAAGTCGCCCGGTGGCAGTGACGGCCTGATTGAACGAAGTGTGGACACGTCCGGTGGTCGGGCTAATCAGTTTGGGGATGGCGTCGACATAGGTGCTTTTGAGTTTGGTTATCTGGCGAAAGTCCAGAACCAGTTTCGGGAATTCATGCAAAAGCGCCAGTTCTTCCAACACCCGTTGATCGGTCGAGTAGCCAGTCTTCTTGGCCGTCTTACCTTTGGTGGGAAGGCCGAGTTTATCGAACAGGATGTGCGAGAGTTGCTGAGTCGAGTTGATGTTGAACTCGCCTCCGGCGTCTTTGTAAATCTCTGAGCGTACTGTTTCCAGTTTCTGCTCCATATCGATCGACAACCCACTCAGGAAGTCGGCATCGACTCTAATCCCCGCTTCCTCGATGGCCACCAGCACGTTTATCAAGGGGACTTCCAGATTGTAGTACAGGTGGTGCATCTGCAGGCCGTCCAGTTCCGGCGCCAGAATACCGCGCAGGCGGTAAGTATAGTCGGCATCCTCGGCGGCATAGTAGGCAGCTTGATCGACCGGAACGGTGTCAAAGGTGGTTTGTTTTTTCCCGCTACCGATCAGTTCACTGATCGGTTGCATGTTGTGGTCACAGTGCTTCAGGGCCAGAAAGTTCAGCGAATGCTCGCGTCCAGACGGATTCAACAGATACGATGCCAACATACTGTCGAACGAAACCGGATCGACTGAGACGTCATAACGATTCAAAACTTCGATATCGTACTTGAGGTTTTGGCCGAATTTTTGGACCTTGGGGTTCTCAAGCAGCTTTTTCAGAATAGCCAATCCCTCATCGAACGGCAGATTGTGCTCAGCATCGGCCGTATGCCCCAGGGGTACGTAGTATGCTGTGCCCGCCCTGGCACAAAGCGACACACCCACCAGTTCGGCCTCCAGGGCATTAAGCGAGGTCGTTTCGGTATCTACCGCGACCTCTTTCTGACCCGACAGGTCCTCCACGAGAGCCTCAAGCTCAGAGACAGACTTAATGGTCTGATAGTCGATGCTCACCTTCGGACCGGGTGCGTCGGGAGTTTCCTCGGCCATACCGTTCGGCATTATCTGTTTCAACAGGCCGGTGAATTCCATTTCGAGAAATAGCTCTCTGGCTGCGTCATGATTGACCGGCGCCCGCTTGATACGGCTGAGTTCAAACTCCACCGGAACATCGGTGTCAATGGTAACCAGCTTGCGAGAGAGCAAGGCAGACTCGGTGCCGGCGGCGATTTTCTCTCGCACCCCCTTGGCTTTGATTTCGGCGTGACCTTTGAGAGCGGCATCGAGCGAACCGAATTGTTCAAGCAGTTTGTCGGCCGTCTTGGGACCGATGCCGGGGACACCGGGGACGTTGTCGGAAGAATCACCCATTAGAGCCAGTTTGTCGATGACCATTTCCGGGTACACTCCGAACTTCGCCTTCACTTCCTCGCGACCAAGCCTGTCCGGCGGCTCCGATGCCTTGCGAGGGTAGTAGATTCGGATGCGTTCGTCGACAAGTTGAAAATAATCCTTGTCTCCGGTTACACACCATACGTCGTGCCCGGCCTTGGCTGCTTTGTGGGCAAAGGTTCCGATCAAGTCGTCGGCCTCATACCCGGCCAGTTCGAACGATGGGATATTGAGCGCCTCGACCGCCTGTCGAATGCGCGGGATCTGTTCGGCCAGTTCGTCGGGCATCTTGGCGCGGGTTGACTTGTAATCGTCATACATGCGATGTCGGAAGGTCGGTTCGGCAGTGTCGAAAACAATAGCCAGGTAGTCGGGGTCTTCATCCCTGATCAGTTTCAATATAGAGTTGACAAATCCGTAGGTGGCCGAAGTGTCTTCACCTTTGGAGTTTATCAGAGGATTGCGGATGAAGGCAAAGTAGGCTCGATAAAAAACCGCCGAGCCATCGATGAGGTAGACTGAGCCTTTGGACCCTTTCATTGGTACAGTCCATGTTCGACAATGTGCTCGATCACCGCCCCCGGCATCAACGTGACAAGTGATTTATCCGATGCGTCGGCGGCCAAACGGGCGCGAATATCGGTTGAGGAGACATCCACCATGTTGATCGAGACCATCTCGATCCGGTCAGACGGAAACTGTCCGATAAGATCGCAGGCAACATGGGGTGGTCGCTCACCAACCAGTATGCGGACCTGGCTCAGAATCAGATCGGGGCTTCGCCAGTGTTGCAAGTCGGCAACGTTGTCCTCGCCGATGATGAACGACCAGTCGGCTTGGGGGTATCTTAGCTTGATGGCTTGGATACTATCCACAGTAAAGCCCGAAAGGTCCATCTCTTTTTCCATATCACTCACCATGAGACCAGCATGTCCCACCGTCGCCAGTTGTAGCATTTTGATCCTGTGCTCGAATGTTGCGCAGCAGTCATCCTTAAAAGGGTGACGATATGACGGTATTAATAATACGCCGTTGAGCGCCCGGTTGCGGGCGACTTGCTCGGCCAGATTGAGATGTCCGTTGTGTACGGGATCAAAGGTCCCGCCCAGTATTCCCCAGCGTCCGCCGTCGTCAGGACTCATCACCGTCGACCTTGGGGCCGGCCGCCATGCGCTCTGCGATCTTTCGGAGATACTTGTCGGCTTTCCCGGTCAGTTTGTGATTGGGGTAGGCAACTTTGAACGCTTCCAACTTCTCTCGGGCGGTGGTGAATTCACCTTTCTTGAAAGCGGCCTGGCCGGGTTTGAAGGCCGCCTCGATTTCATGCTGGTGGGCGCGTTCCGCTTTCTCATGATCGGCAAACACCGTTTGAAAATCTTTGAACCCGGATTGAGCCTCGGTGAATTTATCCTGTTTGAGATCCATGACTGCGAACTCATACGTAGCCAGGGGAGCGTATTCGGTGTCGGTGAAATCGTCGATCACTTTCTGAAAGTAAATCTGAGCTGCCTGATAGGCTGCAATTCGGCTGTAGACAATACCGGCATCGTAGTATTTCCGAGCCAGTCGCGAGCGTGCCACCAGCAGATACGCTCTGGCATCGTTCACCGACTCAGACTCCGGGAAATCTATAATGAAATCCTCAAACTGTCGGATGGCCGTCTCCAATTCGGACTGGTCGAGGCCATGATGTCGTGGGGTGGCCTCAAAAAAACAAGCCGCCCGCATGAAAACCGATTGCTCAAGATAGACGCTGGAGGGGTAGTTCAGAACCAGACGGTTGAACTCCACTTGCGCCACCTCGTGCTCATCGTTCTCGAAATAGGAAAGGGCAAGGTAATACTGGGCCGAGTCGACAATTTCGTCTCCCGGGAAATTGTAGACACAGGCCTGAAATATCTCAATGGCGCGAAGGTATTTTCTCTTCTGGAATTTCTTGCTACCCTCTTCAAACAATTCGCGGGCTGTCATTTTCGACAACGGACGAGGTCCGCCGCAACCGGGGCCGATTATAGTTGCGATGGAAAGCAAGGCAAGTAGTATGGCAAGTGTTGTGCGTGGTTTCAAACCGCGTAAGTCTCCTTGAGCATTTTGTATTTTTCCATTACCTTCTTCAGATACCGCTTCGGCATTTCATGGTTCTGCCGAATCAAACCGCGCAGCCGCGTCTCCCCCACGTTGTATGCCGTGATCCCCTGCTCCACGTCACCGAACTTCAGAATCTGCTCGAACAGGTGCAGCGTGCCAAGTTTGATATTGGTCTCCGGCTCGAACAGTGAATGCATACCATCGTAGTTGACACCTGAACGTTTGGCCACATCGGCGCCGACAAAGGGAATCATCTGCATCAAACCGCGCGCCCCCACAGACGACACCTGTCCCCTGCGAAAGGATGACTCGGTTAGAATGATGGCCAGGACAAACATCGGATCGTAGTGATAACGTTCGCTCTCTGAAATCACGACATCGGTGAGGCGGCCAACCTCCTCTTTGTCGAATCCGATCTGGAAATCCTCGATGGCCTTAAAAATCTGCAAACGTTCTTCCAGCTCTGAGATTCTCTTTTGTTGGAAGGCCAACTGTCGCTCCAGATCGAACTTATCCTTGATAAGAAAGATCAACAGGCCGGACTGGATCAGGTAGATTAGAACAGCAAGAAAACTGACCCATTTCGACAGAAAGATTCCGACTTTTTCAACCTGAATCATGTCTCAGTCCTCAATCACGGTTCCACACAGATCGTAGCCGTCGGCTGTCTCCACCAGCACCTTGCGGATATCGCCGATGGCCAGTTCGGCGCCGGTGACAAATATCTTCTGGTCCACTTCGGGGCAATCGCCTCTAGTGCGCGCCTCGGCCGGACCGCCGTCAATGACGGCATCTATGATAACCTCTTTGACACCTCCGATCAAAGCAGTATTTTTCGCAAAGGCAATTCCCTGCTGGAGAGTCATTAGCTCATCCAGCCGCCTATTTTTCTCCTCTTCAGCAACTTGGTCGGCCAGCGAGGCAGCCCCGGAGCCTTCCTCAGGCGAGTAAACAAATCCAGCTACTCGGTCGAGGCACTGGTGATCGATCCATGTCAGTAATTCGTCAAACTGCGCTTCGGTCTCACCAGGGAATCCGACAATGAAAGTAGCGCGTATCACCGCATGGTTGGAGGCCGACCGGATAGTGTCCAGCAGCCGTTCGATTTGCCCGCGATCGGTTTGACGTCGCATGGCCTTAAGGAGCTCGCTGTTTATGTGTTGCAGCGGCAGATCGAAATACTCAAGCGTCTTGTTCTCTGATGTCATGTACTTGATCAACTCGCCTGAAACCTGGGCCGGATGCAAGTACATGGGCCTGATCCAACGGACGTCTTCAATAGCCTCCAGTTTGCGCAGGAGACCGATCAGGTCCTGAGGCGGTTTCAGGTCGGCCCCGTACAGAGTAGCTTCCTGCGAAACAAGAATCAATTCACGCTTGCCTTGCAAGGCCAGCTGGTCGGCCTCAGCCACCAGATCATCCGTACTGCGGCTCCGGAATGAACCCCTAATCTGCGGGATAACGCAGTAAGTACAACCACGATTGCAGCCATCGGAAATCTTTAGATATGCATACGGAAACTGGTCGGTGACCATGCGTTCACCACCGGCCAAATAGCTGAGATGGCGTGATTCGGTCTTTATGGTGTGATTCAGTTTGGTGGCACTGCCGACCGCCTCCGATATGGCATCCAACTCGCCCAGGCCGAAAGCGCCGTCAATCTCAGGCATCCCGGTGAGCATCTCGTCCCCGTGGTGTTGGGCCATACACCCGGCCAGGTACAGACGTTTCAAACAGCCGTTCTGTTTCAGCGTGGAGAGCGAGAGCACTTCTTCAATCGACTCCTCCCGAGCGGGCAGGATGAAACAGCAGGTGTTGACTACAATCGTCTCAGCCTCTTCGGGATTCGAAGTCAACGTATGACCGTCGCGGTTTAGCCTGGCCGCGATATAGTCGGCATCTACGTCGTTTTTGGGGCAACCAAGCTTGTGAATGTAAACCTTCATCTCAGGGCATTTTCACAGTCTCGACCGAGTCCGGGAAGTTGGGAATGAAATCGACTTCGGTACAAACGGAATCAAGCTGTTGATGAAGTAACTCGATAGTGTTGAACTCATCATTTATATCAAAAAACTCCAGCCGATCTATCTGTAGTTTTTCCGAATGGATTATCACTGTCATGGAATCTGGCAGGTCTCCCACCGAGTCCCTACGCCGCAGCAATCGATAGGAATTCGCCGATGATTGTGGTTGGGTCTCAAAAAACTCTTCCAGGTGAGTCAAAAACCTGACTTCACTGAAGGCCTCGGAGTCGGCGTTGACCGCCTCGATAACTACCTGGTTGTTCTCTCTGGAGTAGCTATGAAGATCAGTTCCGTCGTACAGGTAAGTATCATCTCCCAGCCTGACTCTATAGCGCCCGTCCGAAGCCAGACAGGCAGACCCAAAGGTCGAGTCGACAACATCAAAAATATCCGAGTGAATGACGTTGACGAAGTCCAGACGCACACACTCGGCCGAGGCCAAGCGGGTTTTGACGGCTTCGAACCGATCGGCCTCCGAAGTCGCTGCATGTCCTATAGCAACGAAGCCCAAGGCAGGCCAAAGCAGTCGTAGAGTCTTCATGGTTGTTATACGTCCCGCCCCTGGCTCAGTTCTGTCCTGAACCTATAGTTGAGCTGGGTTCGGCACGGGCGAAGAGGGCGTCCAGAAAAGCCTTGTCGACAAGTACATCGCGCGCCTTGCTGCCATCGAAAGGCGAAACGATGCCACCCTGCTCCAGCTTGTCGATCAACCTGGCCGCCCGCTGGTAGCCGATACCGAGTCGGCGCTGAAGCAGCGAGACCGATCCCTGTTTGTGCCGCACGACCACTTCGCAAGCCTCGCGAAAGAGCGGATCGCCGAAATCGACCTCGGCCTGGGTCGGCTCACCGGACGCTTGCGACATGCTCTCCAGGGTGAAAGTCTCAAGCCCCTGGTCCTTGATAAACTTGACAATGGCGTCGGATTCTTCACTTGACAGATAGGCGCCGTGGATACGAATGGGTTCCGGCTGGCCTGTCTGCAAAAACAGCATGTCACCCCGACCCAGCAGTTTCTCGGCGCCGTTGGCGTCGATGATTGTCCGGGAGTCGACTTTGGATGATACCTGAAAGGCGATCCGGGCCGGGAAATTGGCCTTAATCAATCCGGTGATGACATCGACCGACGGTCGCTGGGTGGCCAGAATCAAATGGATTCCGACCGCCCGCGACATCTGGGCCAGTCGAGTGATCAGCAGTTCGGTTTTGGATGAGGTGGCAGACATCATCATGTCGGCCAGCTCGTCGACAAAAATGACGATATACGGCAGTCGTTGTTCCTCATCCTTTTGCTTTCTATTGAACTCCTGAATGTTTCGCACCGAGGCTTCGGCCAGCTTTCGATACCGTTTCTCCATCTCGGTTACGGCGTCGGTCAGTACTTTCTCAGCCCGCTTCGGCTTTGTCACCACCGGTCGACCAAGGTGGGGGATGCCTGAATAAACCGACAGTTCCAACATCTTAGGATCGATCAGGACAAAGCGAACCTGATGTGGATGCAACCGATAGAGCAAGGACGTTATCAGAACATTCATACAGACCGACTTTCCCGCTCCGGTCGCACCGGCGATCAATAGGTGCGGCATCTTGGTCAGATCAGCCACATACGGTTTACCGGAAGTGCTTTTGCCCAGAGCGACGGGCAGAATGTTGTCGGCATCGCTGAAGTTAGGCGAGGCAAGAACCTCTCGCAAGTACACCATCTGGGGTGAACGATTGGGAATCTCCACACCAACGGCCGCCTTGCCCGGAATGGGTGCAATGATTCGAATACGCTGCGCTTTCAGGGCCAGGGCCAGATCGTCGGACAGATTCACGATTTGGTTGACCTTGACGCCGGCGGCCGGCTTGAATTCGTAGCGCGTGATGACCGGCCCGGGGAAACGTTCGATTGTGCCCTCGATCCCGACACCAAACGTCTCAAGGGTGTCTTTGAGCATTCGCGCCGTCATCTGAAGTTCATCGTCGTTGACTGCAGCCGATGTCTGCGGGTTCACATTCAGCAAGTCAACGGAGGGATAGTTGTACTCGACCGATTTCAGCTGAACTTGTTCGGGTGGCTTGGTGGCGCCGGTTCCTCGGCTGGCTTTGGCCGGTTTCTCGTTTGCCTCGACGGGTGACTCAACCGGCAGTTGATCGGACGATTGCTCATGATCAACATGTACAGCATCGCGGGACCGACTCTCTTCATGGTGAGCTTCAGGTTTATCGTACTCGTCGGGCTGATCTGCTCCGTGCGGCAGAAGCTTCGTCAACCATCCAAAGCTCAACACCGTTGCTACCGGACCTCTGATTGCACCGTACACGCGCTTGAGTAACGTACTACCCGGCAAAGATAAATGGACAGCAAGTAAAGGAGTGATTGAAGTGTAGAGGACCAACAAAATCAGTCCGAACCCACCTAACATCACATACGATCCCATGGGACCAACCAGTCGCACAAATAGTTGGGTGAGCCTCTCGGCCATATAGCCACCAATCGTGTCGTCAGGTATCATCAGGCTGCGTTCGATCACCAGATGGATATTGTAGATCATCGAGCCCAGCAGTGAGATCACGAATAGTAAAAAGCTGTTTAGCTCATATCGTTCGGCTATTCTGGTGGTCAGCAAGCGTAGCGACAAGAAAACCAGGCCCAGGGGCAGGAAAAAGGCGAGCCAACCGACCAGCGTAGTGGTGATATAAGCCAAATACGCCCCCATCATGCCGCCCTGATTGCGGAACTCAAGCTCAAAGGGGCTGAGATGCCGATCAACTTGGCCGGTGATACGAAGATCGTCCAAACGCTCGTGCGTTACCAGTGAAATGGTCAGTAGGGCGGCCAAAAGCAGCAACAAGACACCCAGCGCTGTCTTCCTGCGGTCAGTCGATTTTTTCTTTTTTCTTCGTGCCATAGTCGTTGTGCAAGGTCGTCAGTGCGGCGATTTCGGGCAATAATAAAAACGGCAGAGAAATGCATCCCTGCCGTTTGCGATCCACGAACGTATCTTTACTTTTTGACGGCCAGTTTCAGATGTTTCCCCGCTCTGAACACGGGAACCTTGGTGGCCGGAATGTTGATCGCGGCGCCGGTTTGCGGATTACGACCAGTGCGAGCCTTGCGTTTGGAGATCGTGAAGGTTCCAAAACCAGCAAAGCTGACCTTCTGGCCCTTCTTGAGTTGGCCGGTAACACCCGACATGAACGCCTGCAGGGCCTGCCCGGCCTGGCGTTTGTTGATCCCTGATTCGGTCGCCATTAAGGCGATCATTTCATCTTTCGTCATCTCTCTACCCCTCCATGGGTCGGTAAAGGGTTTATCGGTTACTAATTGTTGCTTCATCAGAAAACACCGCTCCATATAGCCTGTCAACATAAAACAACGCTGAAAACCCCCTTTTTCCGGGTTTTTTTGCGTTTTTGGGGTCTACCGGAAAGACTGAAGGCCGGAGGTGAAGCTGTCGTGACCGTTGTCGATCTTGATCTCGGGCATCTCGGTGACAAACAGCTTGAAGCCAAAACCGCGATTTGGGCCGACCGGCACCCAGTACAATGACCCACTCCAGCAGTGCAACTTCTTCACGATATTGACCCGGTTGCTGATTGTCTTGCTCCTGAGAAAGTCGTATCGTTGAGTGTAAGTAACACGTGTTGTTGGGGTTAAGTTGAAATTAATGGTCGTTTGGACAAAGAACGAACTCGTTTTGCTCCACCCTGCACCGCGCCCGGACTCTGAATAGCTGTAGTCCAGCTTGCAGGCCCAACTACCCTTGCCGCCGCCGCCGGCTGAACCGACCGACTGATCGCCCAACTGCGAAGCTGAATCCGCCCCTTGCGGAACAGTGCTTACATCGTCAAAGAACGGGAAAACGCCCTTCAGGTTCAGACTGGTTCTGACATTGAAGCTTTGGCGAAAAGGGGACCAAAACTCCAGTTCATCAGTGTCCGGGTCATAAAAAGAGTGCGTTATTCCGCCACTCACAGATAAATTGGGCACAGCGGTCGACTGGAAACTGGTGATCAGATTACTCAGCGGTTTCTCATCGGCCTCGAAATTGTAGCCAAAGCCGGTTTTCAGATTTAGTAGATTCAGGCTGCGCTCGGCGTCGCCGGATTTGACCTTGGCCTGAAAGTCCTGACTGAGAGATACGGCCAGCGACGAACTCTTGGTACTTGAAACACCGGCTGCGTACCTGCGGATTTCCGGATGGCGGTCCACTTCCGGCCGGTAGCCATAAGTGATGCTGGGGGTTATTACATGGCGCAGTCCGAGAAGGCCGCCGATGTTGGGATGGATAGTCCCGTATAGCTTGGTCGAAGCAGAGACGCCGGCGTTCCAGGTGTAGGTTCGGTAGGTCCCCGGCTCCACCCCGGCTGAGTCTGACTGATCGGTACGAATGATCCTGACCCAGGTCTCACTATATCCAAAGCCGGGCACGATGTTCACATACGGCCCCAGCTTGATGCGCGGAAGTGTAAGCGACGGCTTGTGCGTCACGCTGACATACTTTTTGCGGCTGCGAAAGGCACGCTTGGTCTCGGTGGTGACGACGGTGTCGTTATCCAGATAGTAGCTCTCATAGACGGTGGTATCGGTCTTGCGGCTGGAGAAATTCAGCAAACTGGGCGAATACCGGAAGGCAAAACTGTGATACCACTTTTGCTGAAGCTGGCCGTCGGCATCGCGACTACCGTTTCCGAACACAAATATAGTCGGCAAAGAAACCGACGCCGCCGGAAGCTGGTCGCGACGGGTGGCAAAGTCCAGATTTTCAGTGTGCGAAACAGTGGCGGTGGCCGAGACTCCATTGTCGAATTTCTTGGACAGTGTGGCCTGAGACTTCAGCGACCGGTTCAGTTGTTCATCGAGGTTGGGCGAATAGTCGGTGAAGTATGTATTGTCGGACTGATACTCGCCGAAAGCCTTAAGAGCCAGAGATGGCAGAATGTTGTGATTGTAGGCACCCTTGATCGCCCATCGATCCCGCCTGCCCTCAGTCGTTGTGAGGCTGTTATACTGGTTCTCGCGAGTGAACGAGCCGGTGATGTGAGTGTTCTCGATGACGTACCGCTTGGCAAACCGCAGGCGTGAGTTTATTGTCCAGGTGTCGCGATTGTCGTAATAGTCCACCGAGCCGCGCCAGTCCCAGTACTCCGAGGCCGCACAGTAGTATCCGATATCCCTCACATAGCGCACGCCGCGCTCGAAGTTACCGAAAGTAAACGGCAGGAAGCCGGAGTGTCGACCCCGTTCAAGGGGAAAAACATAGTACGGTATGGCCAGCAAGGGCACCTGCCCCAGATAGAATACCACCGGCCGGGCGATCAGTTTATCCCCTTCGATCAGTTTGAGATCGCTGGACCGAAAATGAAAATGCGGGTCCTCCAGGTCACAAGTTGTGTAGATGCCCTCTTCGATGTAGAAGATATCCTCCTGTTCTCGAAAGAGCTTGTCGCCGTAATAGAAACCCTTGTCGTAGGCTGATTTTGATTTTACGATTCGTCCCTTCTTGGTTTGAAGAGAATACTCAAGATAGTTGCCGTGCATCACCTGGTCACCATCTTTTAATTCGACCGGGAGCTCGTTGGGCTGTAACCGCGGTTTATCTTCGGAACTTTCACTGCTGTCCTCGACTTCAGGCTCAAGGGCGGCTGAGAACGCTTCGATAATACTGCCCCGCGTGTCGAACAGAATTCGCTGAGCGGCCAGCGCGACCGGGCCGGAAGTTACATGGCTGCCATCATGGAGGCTGATGGTCGAGTCCACCAGATTGTACTCAATGTATCGGGCATCATAGTCGACCGTGTCGGCTGAGGTGATGACCACCGTGTCGCCCGGCACCAGGCGACCGTTCACAAAGGTTCCGATAGCGCCACCCTTGACGTCGACAGCCAACAGACGCTCGTTGTCGACCCGAAAGCGGATAGTGTCGCCCGACACCGAATTCTCGTTGAACTCGGTGCCGCCGCGCGATGATGGGTAATACCAGGAGTAAGCCTGTTCGGTGCAGGTGATCCGGCTGAGCATGCCTTTTGCAAAGTCCATTTCTATCCGTCCACCGGAAAGAACGGAGCGATCCGTGAACAGACCGCCCGAATCGACCGCTTCGGTAAAGTCACCATGGGCCGAGTCCACGACGACAATCTTGCGGATCAGATCGTCTTCATAGCCAACGGTGATCAGGCCGCCCGATAGTTTCGATCCTCCCCGTTCGGCTGTGGGAAATTCGCGCAAGGTGAGGCTGTCGCCCTCGCCGTGCATGCGGGCAAATCCAGAGGTGGAAGAGAACTCCGAAGAGGAAATAACAACGTCCCCCACCGCCGTGGCCAAAGAAGAGTCGCCCAGGTAGACAACGGAGTCGGCCAGCACTTCCACCATGGTTGAACTGTCCGGATACTTGAGATACAAAAGGGGTCGCTGGTTCATAAAGAAATCGTCGGACCGCCGATCAACCACGGCATACGGACCGACCGCATAGACCGAATCATCAAACGACCAAAGTTCCACCCTCTCCCCCCATGCAAAGGCCAGCGAGTCCACCAGATCATAAAGGACCGAGTCGGCGATCAGACTGTAACCTGAGTCGACCACACGGACGTTGCCGTTAAGCCTGACAAACTCCTCCTGCGACCAAACTGCTGAATCACAATAGATCTTTCCCGTCTGAGTTTCAAAAACGACGTTGCCGGTGATGTATGAAAGATACTTGCCGTCCCTGAGCAGGACCTCCAACTCGTCCATATCTGTCAGCGTGATATCGGAAGGTGCATCGTCGGTCGCAATGGCAACCGCTGCAATCATGAACACCAGTCCGAGCACACGCAAGAACATCAGTTACTCCTCAATAAGTCCTTTGACAAACATCTCATATTCCCGAAGCATTGTAGATTCAGCACCACCCACCTGGGCCAGAAGACGATTACCGCCTCCTTTGACACCGAATCTCTCACTAAGCTGGGCCGCCAGTTTCCGGGCATCAAAGGGACTCTCCTCGGCCACGGCCAGTACCAGGCGGTTCTCGCGGCTCAGCAGCGCCACCCCGTGGATTCTCTCGGCGATCAACTGGGCCAACTGAGACATCAGACGGGCACCGGGCAGATCAGATTCGGCGCCCAGTAAACGGCCCTCTTTGGCGATTACCGGTGCGGCAAGTTTGTCGGCTCGGATGGGCAGTATCTCTTTGTAGAGACCGACCAGTTCCTGCTTGAGTTCCTTTTGTTGGCCGGTGAGAGATTCAATCTTCTCCGGCAGGTCTTTGTAATGGCAGGTGAACTTCCGGGCCAACTCCGAAGTAACCTCGAAGCGTGCGCAATAGTCATCGAATGCTTGCACACCAACCAGAAACTTTATGAGAACATGTCCACGAATCTTTTCCACGCCGATTATCTTCACGACGCCTATCTCAGACGAGTTGGCGCAGTGCGTCCCACCGCAGGCGGAGTATTCGAAGTCACCGATGTTGATGACTCGTATCCTGCCGCTACGCTTGGGCGGTTTCCTTAACGGCAGCGCGGCCAGCTCGTCCCCCTCGGCAAAAATGATCTCTACCGGGTGCGCCCGACCAACGATTTCATTGGCCCGCAGCTCCAGCCTGATGATATCCTCAGGCGACAGACTGCCGCCGTCCAGCTCAACGGCACCATACTCGTCGCCGAGGTGCACCGAAACGGTCTTCAATTCATACAACTGCATAGAGACATGGCTGAGTATATGTTGACCGGTGTGCAGACAGCAATGCCGGCGGCGGCGATCACGATCAACCAGGCCTGCCACTTCATCTCCAACCTCACCGACTCTTTGCACCGAGTAATGTCGTACCTGGCCGTCTTCGGTTTCGCTTACGTCGATTATGTCACAGTCGTTCAAACGACCGGTGTCGAACTGTTGACCGCCCGAGGTTGGATAAAAAGCGGACCGGTCCAGAACGGTAACACTCCGGCCGTCCTCGTCCCGGCTACCGACGATTGTTGCCTGGAACGTAAGCAAGCCGCTGTCGTGATAGTAGAGTCTTTCGGTCATACCTTCCTTATTACCCGCTCAGAGAATCCATCCCGCGACATATCGAGCCGCTCCACCTGTCATACACCTGTTGGCAGACGAGGTTCATTATCAGACTGCTCCCGGGGCCGCTATCGGATTGGTCAGCGAGCCTACGTTTTCGATCCGCACCTCGATCTCATCGCCGGGTTTCATCGGTGCTATCCCGGCCGGTGTTCCGGTGGAGATCAGGTCACCGGGATAAAGAGTCATGATTGACGAAACGTAGCTGATCAGGTACGGTATGTCGAAAATCATCAACGAGGTGCGACCCGATTGCATCACCTCTCCGTTCAGAATCCCTTCGACCAGGACATCACTGTAGTCAACGCCGGTGATGATCCAGGGACCCACTGGACAAAAAGTGTCAAAACCTTTGGCTCGACTCCATTGACCGTCTTTCTTCTGCAGATCGCGAGCGGTAACATCGTTGACACAGGTCAGGCCGAGAATGAACTTGTCAGCATCCCGGCGTGACACATTTTTGGCTGTGCGACCGACGACCACGCCAAGTTCCGCCTCATAGTCGACTCGTTCCGATTGTGCCGTGTGCACGATTGCATCCCCCGGTCCGATAACCGACGATGGCGGTTTTAGAAAAATCAACGGCTGTTTGGGTGCGTTGTCAGCCGACTGCGAGGCCGCCACGTGAGCGTGGTAGTTTAGACCGATGCAAACGATCTTCGACGGTTCAACCGGCGCCAGTAGTTTGACATCGGTCAGCGCAAAGCCTTGATCGGCATCTCCGGCAGGTTCTCCGGAAGCAGGATCGAGAGCAAATACACGGTCGTTTTCGATCTTTCCGTACTCAGCCGATTTGCTCTCAGGGTTGTCAAAACGCACAAATCTTTTTGGCATGTTCATCCTTGTGTTAAACCGCTACTTGGTGTTAGTATAGGCTGGCTGCCCTGGCAGAATCAACAAGTTGTTCGGAGTCCATGTGTCTCATACCTCTTTCAGTTTCCACTTCCCGCGTTTGAACCAGAGCGATAGCAGCAAAGCCTTAAAGCCGGAAGTAATCGTCAACGTCCACCAGACACCGTTGATTCCCCAGTCAAGATTGAAACATAGGTAGTAGGCCAAGGGTACTCGGATGGCCGATCCGGGGATCATCACAACCATCGGCGGCACCGTGTCGCCCGCGCCGCCGAAAGCGCCTTCAAGGACAATTTCCAAGGCCATGGTCATCTGCGAAAGACCGAGGATTATCAGGTAGTCGATGGCGATTTCCAGCACTACCGGATCGTCGGTGAATATCGACGCTATCCCTTTCGGTAGGAAGATAAACAATAGCGAAATGATAAAAGTGATCCCGACCGCCGTGCCGGTGGCGCCCCAGGCACAGCGCGCCGCACGATCCGGTTGTTTGGCTCCCAGATTCTGACCAACCATGGTCGAAGCCGCTACCGAAAAACCGTAACAGGTCAGATAGGAGAACGACTCCATCCGATTACCTATACCCATGGCCGCCGCCGCTGTTTCGCCGAACTGGTGGACGATCTTGATCAAAAACCAATAGACGAAGATAAACACAAACTGTTGCGTGCTGACCGGCAGACCGATCTTGGCAATCTTCAGCAGATGCCCAAACTGAGGCAGCCGTGAAACCAGGCCCGTCACTTTGTACCCCAAGCCACCGCGCAACATTCGCACGATTATGGTAGTACTACCCACACCCAGGGCGATAGCCGAGGCAAGACTGGCCCCGGCCACGCCTAAGGCCGGCACCGGACCCCATCCAAAAATCAAAAGTGGGTCCAGCGCCATATTCAACAGCACGACCATCACGCTGACCTTAGTCGGGGTCCGCGTATCACCGGAGGCGCGAAAGACAGCATAAGCAGTATCGGTCAGGAAGAAAAACACCGATGACAGAAAGAAGATGCGCAGATAGGGCACGGCGTGCAGCATGGTCGCATCACCGGTGTCCATGAATCTGAGCATTGAGGGTGTGAGAAAATAACCAGCGACTGAAAACAGCAAGGCCATACCGATCGCCATGGCCACACCCTGTCGAATGTAGAAGACGACCCGGTCCAGCTCTTTGGCTCCGACATATCGCGCCACCAAAGCCGTGACACCGACACTCACCAGACTGATCGTAGCGAAAATTGTCCAGATGACAACCATCGATGAGGTGATGGCATCCTGCGCCGTAGCGCCCAGTTTGCCGACCCAGAAATAGTCGGTGCTGGCCAGCGCGAATTCCATCAACATGCCCAACACCACCGGCACGGCCAAAGAAAACACCGTGCGCGTGATGGGACCACTGGTAATGTTGTCGGTTTTGTTCATAGTCGGTTCCTTGTCATCGTCCGGTAAAGATCGTCGGCAATCGACAACCGGCACAAACTAAGGCGGCAGATCAAGGGCTACAAGCAATTTCGTGCCGCAACGGTAGTCTAATCTATTGGCCTTGCCTTCCCACCGGCCTGTAATTATCATATAGCAGTGAGTGCATGAATTGAAGTGGAGGTAATAACTTTGAAACATCAACTGACGACTTCCGTTCTCCTTACAGCATTGACGCTCTGCCTCGCAGGCAGCATCAATGCCGAACGTCCGCGGCTCTCCAAACCGGCAGGGAAAGTGTTCAATATCCGTCACACTAGTTACATGTTCGTTCCGAAACTGACAAGTGGAATGCTCGTTGGACCGGTTGCCGATCTCTTGGGTGGCTACAATGACGCCCGAGCTGAACTGATTCTATTTGGTGGTGGAGTCTCGCTTGAAAGATACTTCTCACCTCGTCTGGGAATCGGGCTCAGTTTGGAAGCTGTGTGGCGCGTCGGCAGGGGGACCGGTCTTTCTCCGGCCAGAATCGAGTCGATCGGTGGTTATGGGCTTTATCGATTCGCACCTGACAGTCGTTCATCGCTCTTCACCAAACTTGAAGTCGGTTCGGTATCAGGCCATTACCGTTGGATGAGTGGAAACCGTAGTCTGGGCAGGCACCCGTTCATTCGAGTTGGCATTGGACAGTTCTACTTTACAGGTGCCACCACGAATGCTCGCTTTGAGCTCTTTTACAAGTATGCTTTCACCGAAGGGAATAGTCTACCCAATAGGCGAACCGAGATTGGGTTCAACGCTGCTTGTGTGGGATTTGAAGCGGCCTTCGGACTTGGCTTTTAGATTGCAGTCTGCAACTGCGGTGGTGCTCACAAACCCAAGCGCGCAATGAAATGCTGCGGATTCAGAGGTTCACCGGTACCACGCTCCAGTAATTCCTCCCATGGATAGCGACTACCGAAGCGCATGTAATTCTGGACGAGAAACGAGTAGGCTTCATTGCTTCCCGTCAGAGAACCATATTGCTTTTCAATGTAAGCACTGGTTTGAGCCGCGATCAAGTCACCGTACAATGCCGCCTGAAGCTTGACCGGATGGTGGGTGAACACCTCGACCAGCGGCCAGATGACCAGCTCTTCGTGCCGTGGAATCATCAAAAACTGTTCGATGGTACTCCAATAAAGTTGATTCAGGTCGCGGTCGGAATCGGTGTACATCTCATGCTCGAATTTCAGATGAGCAAGCAGTATTCGCAACCAGACAATTCGCGCCTTTTGTTCTGAGGACCGAAACCGCTCTGCCACCGACGGAGGGACGTTGGCGTATCGCTCCAGCCAGGGAGACTCCGAGATCAGCGATGCAAACAGACGGCTGATTCCGTCGCGCCAGTGTGGATGGCTCTCATTGACGAATAGGGCGCGATCCTGCGAAATGCTCAGAGCATGCAGAGCCTGTCCTATCTGACCCAGCAACGCCCCCGAAGAACCGACGCCCCCGGAGACCTGACCCCATATACGTACATCGTGCGGTGACTTGATCGGCAGACACTGCACTTGCCCGCCACCGGTCGACTGAGTGTGTACGTACAGCGGCAACTGCTTCAGTGAGAAACCCAAAGAGTCAAATGTGCGATGGACGAATGTGAATTGTGAGTCCTGAGGAAAGTATCTCTCCAACTCACGTTCCGCTTCATGCTGAAGCAAGAGTCCAATATCCCATATTTCAACCGGGCGGCCGTCCGGGCCGGAATCCAGTCCTTCCAGCATATCGCTATATGTTTCGCGGCTGGCCTGTTCGAGTTGATCCAACAATTGCAAGTAGGCCGGCACCTCTATCCTGAGTCCGGCCGCCGACAGAGCAAAGAAGTTGTTGTATCCTTCCCGCCGAGCCAGTTGATTACGCAATCTTACCAACCGCCCCATTGTCTTTTCTCGTTGCGGGTCCGAACTGAGGCCGACAATGAAAGATGACTGGCGGCGAGCCGGGTCCTTCAATGCCCCATAATCTTCCGATGCGAACAGGTGGTCAAGAGGATTCCTCCGAAACGGTTTTGCCTGAAGCCTTTGTTCGTTCGAGGATTCTCGAAGCGCGATCAGTTCCGGGTGAGCTTCGATCCTGGCCAACTGGAGACGTGAGAGTACAAGCTGGGCTCGCCGTGCATCGACTTCATCATTCAGCAAACTGCTGCCTCGTCGCAGGAGATCGTAGGCAGGGTCGGTAAGGACGAGCCTGTCATACAAGTGCCCGAAGAACTGTAGTGAATCAGAAAAGCCGTTGGTGTTATACGCCCACTGCTCTTCGGATATACGATAGTCGACCCACTGGAGTTTATGCTCAATTGAGTCCAGGACCTCAATCACGCTCTCGCGGCTCAACTGCTGTTGCGTGCACGATGGCAAAACCGAGGCCATGCCCAGCCCAAACAGGATCAATATGACCGGGCGGCGCATCAAGTGTCCTTCCCGGATTGGGCAAAGTGAGCCAGCGCCATGAAATAGCCCTCGGCGCCGAAGCCGACAATGTGACCTCGACAGACCGGTGCGATAACCGATTTATGGCGGAACTCTTCCCTGCTGTAGATATTCGAAAGATGAACTTCTATCGTAGTAATACCCACGGCGGAGATTGCATCTCGGATGGCGTAGCTGTAGTGTGTGAAGGCGCCGGCGTTGATTACCAACCCGTCGGCCTCGAATCCCTCTGTGTGCAAAAAGTCGATTATGGCACCTTCTGAGTTCGACTGGAAAAACTCGACCTGCAACTTAAGTTCGTCGGCACAGGCGCGCAGTTTCTCGTTGATGTCCTCAAGCGAATCGGCACCGTAAATTTCCGGTTCACGTCGTCCGAGCAAATTGAGATTGGGTCCGTTGACGATCAGGATTCTACGCATCCCTGCCTCCAAGGCGATCATACATCGTTAGGCTCCGCTCTATCACAGCGCGGATAGTTCTTCCAGGAACGTTATCGGCAATAAAGGGCTTTCCAGGACGGTCCAGCAAGACAAATCTGATGTCATCACCCCGCCGTTTCTTGTCGAGACTCATGGCCTCAGCAATTTTCTTTGACTGTAATTTGACCTTTGGCAGACGGCGCACCAGACACTCAATGTTCCGTCGGTAGCCATCCAAATAGCGCCTTCGTGACTGCTTCAGGCTGCAACTCAGCTCAATCGCCGCCCAGAGGCCCAGAATCACCGCCTCGCCGTGCAAAAGCCGTCCGTAACCGGCTGCCTTTTCGATGGCATGTCCCACGGTGTGACCGAGATTCAGAAACATTCGAACATTGCGTTCACGTTCGTCCCTGGTCACTATGTCCGCCTTGCAGGCGACCGAGTACTTGACCAATTTAGTAAGCACGGGCTGACTCAGGCGGCTGGAACTCTGCACCCAACCCTCTGTCAACTTAAGCATCGGTTGGCCGGTCAGCCCGGCGTATTTTACAACTTCTCCCATGCCGGCCATCATCTGACGGGCCGCCAAAGTATTTGTCCACCAGGTGTCGACATACACAAAACGCGGATGCCAGAAAGCACCGATAAGATTCTTGCCTTGCCTATGATTGATGCCGGTCTTGCCGCCGATCGCGGCGTCCACCATACCCAGCAGTGTGGTCGGCACCACACCCCATCGGATTCCGCGCAGTGTCGTGGCGGCGGCGTAGCCGATCAGATCGGAAGTAACCCCACCGCCGACGGCCAGAACAAAGTCGTCGCGGCTGATCTTCTCCGCAAGCAGGAATGAATACACTTTCTCCAGAGTCGCGCTGGACTTGGTCTTTTCCCCCGACGGTAAGACCAATTCAATCAGACGCCGACCGGGCGCTGTGAGCGACTTACGCAGCGACGCGGCGTGCAGCGCATAGAATTGGGCGTCGTAAAAAACAAATAACCTGTCGCTTGTGCATGCTTTAGCCAGCAACGTGCGCAGCCGGTCCGGTTTTTTCGATACCACCGCGATCGGATATTGACCACTGGATACTCTAACGCGAAGATCGGGCATTTAGCTCTCTCACCTTTCGGTACACTTCCTGAACGCAATCGGTCAGGCTCTTGTTGGCGGTTGACACCCTGACGTGCGCCTTCGAGTAGCTGCTATTTCTTTGATTGAGCAACGTGCTCATTCTCCTCAGTTTCGCCTGCTTGTCCGTCTCGCCAACCCGAGGTCGACCTTCCAGTAATGGACGATCACTGGCCAGGCGCAACCTTCGATACAGTTCGCGGACAGGACAACTCAGATAAACCACGATTCCCTTCGTGTCAATCAGTTCGCGAACGCCTCGCCGGACAAAAGCGCCACCACCGAGGGCGACAACCTTGCTAGACTCGGACCGGAGTAATCGTCGAATCGTCTTGTGCTCCAAGGTTCTGAAAAAGGTCTCACCCTTTTGCATGATCAAATCCGAAATCGTGCGGCCGGTTTGCTTTTCAATCATAGCATCGGTGTCGAAAAACTCAGCCTTTAGCTTTCGGGCCAACGGCGGTCCAATGGTAGATTTGCCGGAACCTGAGAATCCGATAAGAAAAACAGTTCTTGGCGGCATAGTCACCAAAAGGATGGGCTCCTCATCAGTACGTGCTTACGTTCAGTCACCGAAGACTTTTGAGTATATCGGCTCGAACGGCACTTTAAGGCCGGTCCAGATATAAAACGACTGCAACGCCTGGCCCACCAGCATGGCCGAGCCATCCAGATACGGAATCTCTGCCCGCTCGGCCTCCCGGGTCAGGCTGTTGTCGACGTTGTAATTCAGATCATAATAGAGTCGCACCGCTGTCCAGTCCAGCCATTCCGGGAGTGGTGAATCAGTCGGATGGTTCCAACCTCCCAGTGGCGTGCAATTGACCACGATATCCCAGGTGTCTCGTTCAGACTTCTTGTTGTTGGCAAACTGGCGCGTGCTGATACGAATGTTCGGCAGTTGTTTGACCAATTCCTGCTTGAACGATTTCAGCCGGGTGCTGTCGCGGGCCATCACTGTGCAGCAACCGATTTCATAGTCGGTGTGCAGCGCATAGACCACGGCCCTGGCTCCGCCGCCGGCCCCGAGGATCAGCGCAGACCCGTTCTTGAGCCGTTCGGCATGTGGGTGCAAGGGCAAGGAGAAACCATAGCAATCGGTATTGAATCCACAGCATGCTCCCCCATTGAAGTGGATCGAGTTGACAGCCTGGAGGGCACGAGCAACCGGGTCCAGATCGTCCAGGAAGGTGATTACTTTGCTCTTGTATGGTATGGTGACGGACAGTCCCTGCACGCCGGATTCAATCAACTTATGAAACTGCTCGGCGAAATGTTCGGTGGCGATGTTAAACACTTCAAACGACCCATCCGCGGCCAGATGTTTGAAAATCGCCTCAAAAATCTCAGACGATTTCGAGTAGCCGACGTTGTGACCAACCAGTCCGAAGCGATAGGGTGCTGTCATTGCGTGACCTGACCTAACAAATCATAAAAGTCGGGACAACTGACCGCCACCGAAGCATCGTCGTCTATCGATGAGGAACCGTGCAGAAACAGACCGGCGATTGAAAAGGCCATGGCGATTCGATGGTCGCCGAAACTTTTGAAGTCGGCTCCATTTAGATCTTTGCCGCCTTCGATGGCCAGACCGTCCTCCAACAAACCGACCTTGATGCCGATGCTCTTGAGGTTTTCGGTCACAGCCATAAGGCGGTCGGATTCCTTGACCCGTAACTCCCCGGCGTCGCGTATGATCGTAGTGCCCGAAGCGAAAGCGGCCATTACCGCCACCATCGGTATTTCATCGATCAGTCCGACCGTGGTGTCGCCGGATATCTTGCGGGCTTTCAGCGGCGCTCCGGTCACTGTGACGTCGCCGCGAACTTCTCCCGAAACAACGGCGCGATTATTCACCTGCACACTGCAACCCACCGCCTTGAGATGATCAAGCATGACGGTGCGAGTGGGATTCAAGCCGACATTGGCAACGGTCAGCGAATAGCCCGAAATAGCCGCCGCTCCCATAAAAAAGACAGCCGTCGAAAAGTCACCGGGAATATCGATTAGTCCGCCGTTGAGTACGGCTCCCGGTTGAAGCTGTATTTCTCTCTTGTACGGTTCCGGTCGCTGCATGCGACGTTTGCGGGGATCGTCCGGATCGGCCACCGCCACTGCTTTGATATCTTTGACGCTCAATCCATTGCCGAGTTCCTGCATCATGATCTCGGTGTGGTCTCGCGTTATGATGTCCTCACGGACGACGACCGAACATGACGAGGCCATCCCGGCCAGCAAGAGGGCCGACTTGACCTGCGCCGAGGCCACCGGCATACGGTACTCCAGCGCGCCAAGCCGACGTCCACGTATTCTCATTGGTAGCGTGCCGTTTTCGGCAAACAATTCGGCGCCCATGGCCGTGAGCGGATCGATGATGCGTTTCATCGGTCGTTGACTCAAAGACTCATCGCCGACCAGCGTTGCTTCTACCTGCGAACCGGCCAGGATACCGGCTAACAGACGCACGGTCGTGCCCGAGTTGCCGCAATCAATGTTGGTTCCCTCGTCAACAGCTCGTGCTTCAGGTGGCGTCAGGATGAGCTCATTGTCGCCGCGGTCGACCTTGACCCCCAGCGTTTGCGCCGCGGCCAGCGACCTTTGGCAATCAGCGCCGTTGGGGAAATTGCGGATCGTGATCGGTCCCTGGGAAAGTATTGAGAACAGCGCAGCTCGATGGGCGATAGACTTGTCACCCGGCAGACTGATGGTTCCCCCGACTTTCCGAACTGACTTGACGATCCTTCTCATTCGCAGGTCCTGCCCAGTACGGCTCCGATCGCTCGCACCTCCTTCATCAGCGCGTCAAATTTGTCGGGCGTCAATGACTGCGGACCGTCGGAGAGAGCGTTGGCTGGATCATGATGCACCTCGATCATCAAACCGTCGGCCCCGGTGGCGATAGCCGCTCGTGACAACGGTAGAACTTTGTGTGCTTTGCCGGTTCCGTGACTGGGATCGACAATGATCGGCAGATGGCTGGTTCGTTTAACATACGGCACGGCCGACAGGTCGAGCGTATTGCGCGTGTGGTCGGCGAAAGTGCGCACGCCGCGTTCGCACAGAATAACATTGCGGTTGCCTTCGCTCATAATGTATTCGGCGGCCATCAGAAACTCCTCAAGCGTTGCCGACATACCACGTTTGAGCATCACCGGCTTGGGCTGGCGACCGGCTTTTTTGAGCAACGAGAAATTCTGCATGTTGCGCGCGCCTATCTGAACGATATCGGCGTACTCCGACACCAATGCCAATACCTCGGTGTCAATAGCCTCGGTGATGATGGCCATACCGAATTTCTCGCGTACTTCGGCTAGTATCTTCAAACCGGCTTCTTCCAGACCCTGAAAACTATATGGCGAGGTGCGAGGCTTATAGGCTCCGCCCCGAAAAATCTGAGCGCCGGAAGCAGCCACTTTCTCAGCAATAATCATGCACTGATCACGAGTCTCCACCGCACAAGGACCCACCATAGTGACCAGGTTCTTCCCGCCGATCAAAATCCCGTTGACGTCGATCACGCTGTTTTCGGGATAGAACTCCCGACTCACCAGCTTGAACGGTTTGGTGACGTGGATGATTTCCTTCACGCCCACCTGAGCCTCAAGGTGATCGGCATCAACTTGTGCTTTGTTTCCGGTTATGCCGATGGCGGTGCGTATGGCGCCGGGCATAGGGTGCGCCTTAAGACCGGCCTTTTCGATCTCACGGCATACATTGTCCACCATTTCGGTGGTGGCGCCTAATTCCATTACAATTAACATCTATGACTCCTGATGCGGTAATGCGTCTCAGAATTGAAACCAGCGATCATTAATATAGTACAAAACTTTCCTGGGCAACCAGCCGACCCTCCGATCATCACATCTCCTCCGGGGCGTCGATACCCAACAGATAGAGGCCCTCGCCGAGCACAGTTTTCACCGCTTTGACCAGGGCCATGCGGGCTGCTGAAAGTCTTCGATCTTCAGAAATTATCTTGTCGATCCGTCCATCTTCGGACTTGCGTTGATAGACCTTGTTAAAGGCGGCGGACGCCTTCAACAGATAGGCAGCGATCAGGTGCGGATCGTAGGTGCGCGCGGTATCTTCAACTATCGACGGAAAATCGGCCAGGATTTCAACAACGCGCTGTTCCTCCGCCCCACCGAGCAGCGATACGTCGATATCTTCGGTGACCTCCGAACCGTACTTGCGCAACAACGAACTCAGGCGAGCGTGCGTGTATTGCAGATACGGACCGGTCTCACCCTCGAAACTGAGAACTTCCTTCCAGACGAAATTGACATCCTTCTGACGGCGCACCGAAAACTGAGAGAAGATCACCGCGCCAACTCCAATTTGATGAGCGGTGTGGTCGATAGATTCCAGGGTCGGGTTTTTTTCAAGTATCTTTTCACGGGCCAGTGCAACTGCCCGGTCGGTGACATCTTCGAGGAAAATAATATTCCCGGACCGCGTGGCCATGGCCCCGCCTTCGAACTTTACCCAGCCGAAGTCAATGTGTTTGACCCGTCCGGTCATGCGTTCGGATGCATCCATACCCTCGGCCTCTTCGAGCATCGAGATCACTTTGAACGCCTGTTTGAAATGGTCGGCCTGGGCCGAACCCACCACGTACAGCGACTCGTGAAAACGATATGTTTCCCAGCGATAGACCAGCCCGGCCAGATCACGGGTGGCGTACAGGGTGGCGCCGTCCCCTTTCTTGAGCAAACAAGGAGGCAGGTTGGGATCATCTATTTGCACAACCAGGGCGCCTTGCGACAACTCGGTCAGCCCGGCTTTTTGCAATCGCTCGATAACCGCTTCCATCTTGTCGTTCAAAAACGACTCGCCGGTGATTATATCGAACTCCACACCAAGCATGGTATGGATACGATCAAACTCGGCCAGCGAGATTTCCTTGAACCTCTCCCACAATTGTACTGCTTCTGGCTCGGCATCCTCAAGTTGCCGGAATGCCAAACGCGCTTCATCATCCAGCGAAGGGTCCGATTTCGCTTCATCGTGAAAACGTACATACAGGTCAAGGAGTTGCTTGACGGCATCTTCGCCCAGATCGAGACCCTGACCCCAGCGACGATAAGCCACGATCATTTTGCCGAACTGTGTCCCCCAGTCGCCCAGGTAGTTTATGCCGATTGCATCGTAACCGAGTTTCTTGTGGACCCGCCTGAGTGAGTTGCCGATTATCGTCGAGCGCAGATGACCGACACCATAAGGCTTGGCAATATTGGCCGAGCAGTATTCAATGAGATACTTGCGGCCTTGACCGACATCCGAATCGCCATAGTGCGATCCCTGATCGAGGATCTGACCAATTGTCTCGCGCGCTTGAATTGAAGGCTCCACCTTTGCATTGATGAAGCCACCGATGCTAAGGGTCGTCAGCGCCGATGATTCTGCCAGATTCGCGTTCAACTCGGTGGAGACAGTTCCGGAAATCGCGGGTGGTTTGTCGCCCAGAAGTTTGCCGTAACGGAAAACAGGAAAAGCAAATCGACCCATGGTTGGGTCTTTCGGTTTCTCGATGTTCTCCAGGACAAAGTCGGTGTTGAACACCTGCGTATCACCGGATGATGCGTACACCTCTGGATAGACCGTGCGAAATGCCTGGACTGTTGCTGCTGCGAATTCTTGTTTGAACCGATCCGAACTCAAATCCAACCCTTTCTCAGGCCATGTCTGAAAGCACAATAGAGTCAAGGCCCGGGTAAGCGGCCAAGATATCCGATTGAAAAGGGAAAGTCAAAACGTATTATTGACCGATCGCCCGCACCTTGTGATGGCCGAGTCTTCAGGGATTGTGGTCTTGAGAAATCCCCGTGGCGTTGTATCGGGTCTGGATTCCATGCCAACGGAAGAATGACCCGACACGCAACTAACTGTTACACGGCGGCGGCGGGTCACACCGATTCGCTGGCGTCCGCCGCGGCGGACAAGACCCACCGCAACAATACCATGTCATGCTGAGCGCAGTCGAAGCCTGCGCGCGGCGGCGTGGACCCGCCGAACCTTGAGAAACACGGCTTGACCGTGTCAGGACCACAAAGGGTCCTGACCTACGAAGACTCAGAGGGCACGTCTGATATCGCCCAGGAACCGGCTGACCTGACGAACGCAACCCTTTCGGTTTGACGCCTCGCGGATAATCTTGACCAGCGCCGACCCGATCACGACGCCGTCGGCATACCTGGTCAGACGGCGGGCCGACTCAGCCGATGACACGCCGAACCCGGCCACGAACCGCTTGCTCAAACTCTTTTTCAGGGAGCGCAGGTATCGGTCGGTATCGGCTGAAAAACTACGCCCAACGCCGGTGACTCCTGTGACGGTGACAGCATAGACCAGGTCGGTCGAGTTTTTGTCTATCATACGAATTCGTTGAGGCGACGAAGTCGGCGCCACCAGGAATAGAGACGACATGCCGCCAGACTCGACCTTGGTTTTGAACCCGGCCCCTTCTTCCACCGGCAGATCGGGAATTATAAATCCGTCCACGCCGGCGGTGGCGGCAGCCTTGAGGAATCTATCTTCGCCGTAGGCCAACAGAGGATTGTAGTAACCCATCAGCACCAGCGGCACACTGACATGTCGCCTGAGTTTCCGCACGCTGTCCAGAACGGAGCGCAAACCAATCCCGTTGTCCAGGGCAGCCTGTGACGAATGTTGAATCTGGGGTCCATCGGCCAGAGGATCGGAAAACGGCATACCCAGTTCTATAATGTCAGCCCCGGCATCCGCGGCTGACCGAGCCAGCGCGATGGTCGTCTTCAGGTCGGGATAGCCGACTGTAAAGAACGGCACCAACAGTTTTTCCGGGCGAGTCCCGGCAGCGACTTCAGCGACCCGATTCATGGTGCGATCCTCCCCCAATCGGAGATGATGCCCATGTCTTTATCGCCCCGGCCTGACAGACAGATCAGAACAGTCTGGCTCTTTCTGAAACTACCGGCATGTTTCACCAGCCAGGCAATGGCGTGCGATGATTCCAGCGCCGGGATGATTCCTTCCAGCCGCGATGTAAGCTTGAACGCGGCGACAGCTTGTTTGTCGGTAGCCGACTCATAGGTCACACGACCGCTTTGCTTCAGGTGCGAATGCTGTGGACCCACGCCGGGATAATCCAGACCGGCCGACACCGAATGCGGCAGGACGATCTGACCGTCATGGTCGTAAATCAAAAAACTGTACGAGCCATGCAGCACCCCCGGTCGGCCCTTCATGAGAGTGGCGGCATGACGGCCTGAGTTCACGCCATACCCGGCCGCTTCAACACCGATCAGCTTGACTTTCGTCTCATGGAGAAACGGCTCCCAGATACCAATGGCGTTGGAGCCGCCACCGACACAGGCAATGATCGCATGCGGCAGTCGTTTCAGTTGCTTCAGACATTGATTTTTCGCCTCACGCCCGATGACCGCCTGAAAGTCGCGAACAATCATCGGATACGGGTGCGGACCGACCACTGACCCGATAATATAAAACGTACTGCGCACGTTGGTCACCCAATCGCGCAGGGCTTCGCTGGTAGCATCCTTGAGCGTCTGCGATCCGGATTCCACCGGGATCACCCGCGCACCCAACAGCCGCATTTTGTCGACATTGGGCGCCTGCCGTTCGATATCCTCGGCGCCCATATAGATCACACACTCCAGGCCAAACCTGGCGCAAACTGTGGCCGTGGCCAAACCGTGCTGACCGGCGCCTGTCTCGGCAATGATTCGCTTCTTCCCCATGTAACGGGCCAGCAGTATCTGACCGATGGTGTTGTTGATCTTATGCGCACCGGTGTGATTCAGGTCTTCCCGCTTGAAATACACGCGAGGTCCTCCCCCCAGGTGCTCGGTAAGTCGCGCGGCAAAGTAAAGTGGCGAAGGGCGTCCCACGTAGGTGCTCAACAATTCCTTCAAATCTTTTTTGAAAGCCGCTTGCCGCTTTATCTTTCGGTAACACTGCGTCAATTCATCCAGTGCATACATGACCGTCTCCGGCACATAGCGACCACCGAACTCGCCGAACCGGCCTCTTGAATCTGGAACTGCCTGTTTCTTATTTCGCATTTCTGATTCTATCACACTTTCCCATAAACTCGATCAACATGGCCTTCGACTTGACACCGGGCGACGATTCCACCCCGGAATTCACATCTACGATGGCCGGATCGAAGCGAGCGACACCATCTTCTATATTATCGACCGTCAACCCGCCGGATAAAACCAAGTTCGTCACCGGTCGCGGCGGCTCGATAGACCAATCAAAAGTCCGTCCGGTCCCCCCTTTTAGTTCGGCCGTGGCATTGTCGACCATCACCAGATCGGCGCTACTTGAGTAGAGACTCTCCCAGTCGGCCAAACCAAGGATACGGAATGCCTTGATAACCTCAAACCCTTCTCGACGAACCTGATCAATCTGGTCGTCGCTTTCATTACCGTGCAACTGGACATAATCCAAGTCAAGACGAACGGCCAATTCCAGCAGCGACTGAACCGGCTCGTCGACAAACACACCGACCCGCGCCACGGCTCGAGGAAGCTCACTAATAATCGCCTCGGCCTCATGTGGCTGAACGAACCTGGGCGAGCGACGATAGAAGATCATCCCGATCAGTTCTGCACCCACCTCGGTCGCCATGAGGCCATCCCCGGGGCGAGTGATACCGCATACCTTGACTCGAAATGAGGTCATGCCGACCTCAAAGTTTGCAGAAGCCGGACCGGATCGGCGGCGCGCACCAGTGCTTCTCCGATCAGGAATCGTGTGTAATCGGCCTGTCTGAGCCGCACGATGTCAGCGGCTTCGAAGATACCCGACTCGGACACTTTGATGACTTCGTCCGGTATGAGTGGGGCCAGCCATTCGGACACGGCCAGGTCGACCGTAAAATCTGAGAGATTGCGATTATTGACCCCGATGATCGTCGCCCCGGCCTCCAGCGCCACCGCAACTTCTTCCTCGTTGTGCGTCTCAACCAAACAGTCCAGCCCCAAATGCTCGGCCAGACCTATCAGTTCTCTCAGCGACTCGATCGAGTGCAAACGAACTATGAGCAGCACTGCAGCGGCGCCAATATACGCGGCATGATAAAGTTGATAGGGATCGACTACGAAATCTTTGCACAGTACGGGCAACGCGGTCAAGTCGGCCGCCAGCGCAATGTGCTCGTACCGTCCATAGAAGTATTTGTTCTCGGTCAACACAGACAGGGCTGCGGCTCCCCCCTGGTGATATTTGTCGGCCAGCGCTGCCGGATCAAAGTCGGGCGCTATCAGGCCGCGCGAGGGCGAACCCTTTTTCATTTCAGCGATAATGTGAATTGCTGAGGGCTCTGCAAGTGCGTTGCGGAAGGCGTTTGTCCCTCTGGCACCTATCTCTTGTTCCAGAGTTGTGATCGGTAACTGGCTTTTAAGTACTTCAACTTCCAGCCTTTTGTTGGCAGCTATCTCCTCCAGTATGTCTCTCATGCCGACACCTCGCGAACAAACTGCCATCCGCGACCGTTGCCGTTTTTGACTTCGGCCCGGCGGAACATCCAGAAAAAGATGCCCGTCGAAAGCAAATATACAGCGATGGTCAGGTTCATGGTGAGAGTGTATCCATAATGCTCGATCAACCATCCTCCAACAGCTGTGGACACCATCCACGATGAGGTCCATCCAACCATCAGAAGGGCTCCTGTGAGGCCTTGTTCTTCTTTCTCCGCCAGTTCCATGCCAAGGTTGGTCACCAGCGGCACACCCAGGTTCATCAGACCGCCGCGCAGCACGAAGGCCACAAAAGCCAGCGGTAACCAGAATGTATACGACAATACCGCCATAAACGGTATCGATAAAACCTGAGTTATCACCACCGTGCGCACCAGGCCCAGGCGTTTCACCAGCACCGGCCCGGCCAGCGACCCGATCAGCATCGAACCGTGCACTATAGAGTAGTACAGTCCGATGGTGTCCGGCGCAAGGTTGAATCGATCACGAAAATACAAATTCAAAAACGGGATGATCAGACCCGCCCCCATTCCGATCATGAAATTGGTGGCGAACACTTTCCCGTAGAAACGTCCTCGTTTGCGAAACTGCGCCCGCGTAAGGGTTATTCGATTTTCCTCTTTGGATGGTGGAGCCGATCTGATCAACATGAACGGTATCAAAGCCAGCAGACTTACACCAATACCGATATACAGCGTGCATTGGTAACCCCAGATCATATCGCCGGATCGTTCGCCAATCATGGCCGCCAGACGCCCGGCGCCGGCTGCTCCCATTATCCCGGCCAGCAGATTGGTGCCGAAAGAAAATGAGAAAAGATGGGTGCGCTCGGTGGGTGTCGAGTTGCGCATGTAGAACGGTCCGGCCGCCACCCGGTAGAACGAAAAGGCCATCCCACTCAGAGTCGAAAAGCAAAGGAGCAAAGCCAGTTGTTGTACGGAGGCCATGAAATAGGAGAAAAACGCAAACAGCACACAACTGGCCATCAGGATCGGTTTCAACCGTACTCGACTCAACAGTATCCCGGCCGGTATGGCTATCACCGACATGCCGACGGCACGCGAAGATGCAACCAGCCCGATGTCACCTTCCACGTAGCCGATTTCTTTCAATAGTAGATTTAACAGTAGCATGAACACCTGGAAATTGATGCCCATAAGAAAAGAACCGAAAAGGTACAAACGGGCGTTGCGACTGAACAACCCCAGATGATGGGAGTAATCTGCCACGCCACGGCGAACACGAGCTGCAACCGAAAGAGAGCTACCGGACGGATCGCTTGGCGGTGGGACCGTTGTCATCAGGTGTTGGAAGCCCGGAGCCAGGCGTCGAAAGCACTGCGCGCACTACCGTTGTCTATTACAGATTGCGCTCGGGCGACACCTTCAGCGATAGAAACAGATTTCCCACCAACGTAAATCATCGCCCCGGCGTTTAGGACCACCGCGTCACGACAAGCTGACGGTTCACCCGTGAGCAACCGACTCAGCATAGATGCGTTTTGGGCGGCGTCGCCACCTCGCAGCGAATCGGGTTCATGGTTCACAAGTCCAACCTGCTCCGGTTCGAGGACGTTTCGCGAGCGTTCACCACCACGCAGCTCAATATAGTCGGTCGGTGCGACCACCGAAAACTCGTCCAACCCGTCGCGGGCATGGGCGATGATGACGTGCTCGGAACCGGTCATTTCAAGAACATCGGCAAACAGCGGCATCAGTGTCTGGTCGTAAACGCCTATGACCTGCCGTTTGACACCGGCCGGATTCGACATCGGTCCCAGGATATTGAAAACCGTGCGAATGCCCAACTCCTTGCGGGGACCGGCGGCATGCTTCATAGCCGGGTGAAACTTGGGCGCAAACATGAATCCAAACGCGACTTGATTGATATTGCTCTGAACGGTCTCAGGACCGGGGTCGATGTTTCCACCGGCCGCTTCCAGCAAATCGGCCGAGCCACACTTGGAACTAATCGAACGATTACCGTGCTTGGCCACCGTTACGCCCGCAGCCGCCGTCACTATGGCTGCGGCTGTCGAGATGTTGAAAGTGTGGGCGCCATCACCACCGGTACCGCAACCATCGACCGCCGCCGGGTCGTTAAGCGTTATTCGAACGGCATGTTGACGCATAGACGTCACAAACCCGGCCACTTCATCGGCCGTCTCACCTTTCTGCTTGAGCGCGATGAGCAAACCGGCAATCTGAGCCGGCGTAGCTTGACCATCCATGATAGTATCCAGGGCTTGGGAAGCTTCGTGCATCGAAAGGTGGGCACCGGTGAGCACCTTCTGCAAATGTGGTTTCAACATTTACAGACTCTCCAGGAAGTTCTTAAGCAGGTCCATGCCGCAGCGAGTCAGAATCGATTCGGGATGAAACTGCACACCGTAGAGAGGTATCTTTTCGTGCTCAATGCCCATCACCACGCCCGAGTCCGTCCACGCCGTCAATTTCAATTCATCCGGCAAACTGTCAACGTCGATCATCAACGAATGGTAGCGCGTGGCCACGAAGGGCGACGGCAGACCCTTAAACAGAGTGGCCTGATTATGATGAATCTCCGATGTCTTGCCGTGCATCAAGCGCGGCGCGTAGGTGATTTTGCTACCGTAAACCTGTGCGATAGACTGATGCCCCAGACAGACCCCCAGTATCGGTGTCGTTCCGGCCATGCTGGCCACCAGGTCGTTCATGATACCGGAGTTCTCGGGACGACCCGGTCCCGGCGACAGAACGATGCCCTCGGGCTTCATGCGCTGCACTTTTTTGACGGTGATTGCATCGTTGCGAAACACTTGCACCTGGGCGCCAAGTTCGGCCAGATACTGCAACAGATTATAGGTGAAAGAGTCATAATTGTCCAGGAGCAGAATCACGCCGAGTCACCTCCAACAATGGCTTCTATGAGCGCTCGCGCCTTGGCTTCGGTTTCACGAAACTCACGGGCGGGTTTGGAATCGGCCACGATACCCGCACCGGCCTGTACGTAGAACCGTTTGTTCTTTTTGACAATGGTGCGAATGGCAATACAGGAATCGAGATTGCCCCAAAAATCAAGATAGGCTATCGATCCTGCGTAGATACCTCGCCGCTCTTTCTCCAGTTCGTCGATGATCTCCATAGCCCGAATCTTGGGCGCACCGGAAACCGTCCCGGCCGGGAAGCAGGCCGAATGACCATCCACCGGGCTCACCCCTTTCTTCAAAGCACCAACGACCGAACTGACCAGATGGATTACATGGGAATATTTTTCGATCACCATCTGTTCCCGCACGGTTACCGATCCGGCGCGACTCACCCGACCCAGATCGTTGCGACCGAGGTCCAGAAGCATGGTATGCTCGGCCACCTCCTTTGGGTCGGCCAGCAAATCCGCAATCATCTTTTCGTCAGCTCGTTCATCTTTGCCGCGCGGGCGGGTACCGGCTATCGGTCGCGTTTCTATCCCGCCTCTTTCCACACGTACCAGCATCTCCGGTGAAGCACCGATCACGGCGTTTCTGCCGAAATTCAAAAGGAACATGTACGGCGAAGGGTTGATTCGCCGCAGCCGCCGGTAGACGTCCAGCGACGAACACGGCGAATCAACGTGCCAGCGCTGAGATAACACCACTTGGAAGATATCTCCCTCTCGTATGTGCATCTTAGCGCGTCGCACCATTTTCTCGAACTCGGGTTGCTCGTAATGCGGCACCACGGTACCGCCGGCGACTTTTGCCTGTCGGGTTCGGCTGGTGCTGGTTTGCAGCTTCTGCGTCAGACGTTCAATCGTGTCGATGGCCGCATCGTACTTCTTCTTCAGACCGGGCTCACCGGTGTTGTGCAGGACGTTGACTATTATCAATATCTCCTGCCTCAAATGATCGAAGGCTATGATCTTGTCGTATAGCGCGAATCGCATCATCGGCAAATCTATCTCAGCCGGATTGTCGTCGGGAAGCTTCTCCAGCCAGCGAACGGTGTCGTAGGAAAGATACCCGACCGCACCCCCGGTGAAGCGAGGAAGTTCCTCAACCTTGACCGGCTTATATACTGAGAAAAGCTGTTTGACAAAATCGAGCGGATCGGCCTCAACCCGCTGGACTTTCTGTCCCTGTCGAAGTGTTACCTTCTCACCGTCACCTTCCACCACCAGAAAAGGCTCGAATCCGACAAATGAATATCGAGCCAGTTTCTCGGCTCCCTCGATTGATTCCAACAGGAACGAATCTTTCTTGCCCCCGGCCAGTTTGATAAAGGCTGATACCGGCGTATCCATGTCGGCCGGGATGCGGCTGTACACGGGGATCACGTTTCCCTTCTTGCCAAACTTACGTACTTCGGCCAAAGTTATCATGGCGACACGAACTCTCCTTTGGCAATGTAATCGACCGGACCGGTCAATTCGATAAGGTCGGATTCACGGCGCCAATGAACTTTCAGATTGCCGGTGTCGAAATAAACGGCACACTCTCGCTCGACCGCTCCCAACATGACCATCGCGCACACCGCGGCCGCCGCCCCGGTCCCGGAAGAACCGGTGGCCCCGGCGCCTCTTTCCCAGTCAGCCAGGTCGATCCTCCTGCGAGAAACTACCCGCACGAATTCCACATTGGTTCCGCGCGGAAAGGACGGGTGAGTTTCGATCTCCGCCCCCAGGGTCTGCCAATCAAAGTCGAAATCATCGACCGGCAGAACCGCATGCGGGTTACCGACGGCCAAACAAGTTACCGGGAACTGGACTCCGCCTACCTTCAAAGGTGCATTGATCATCACCCGCCGTTTGCCTTTCATCGGAATCCGCTTGGTTTCGAAAGTCGGCGAACCGAGTTGCGTGGTAATCAACGCACCGTTGTCGAAACCCTCCAGAACCTGGGCCTGATGCATCTGATCGTTCATTATGATTTCGAACCGTCGCCGCCGCCTATTTTTCAAGTATTCGTGCATGGCGGCAATTCTCAGTCCGTTGCCGGATTTCTCCGCCCAGGAACCATCGGCATTGTACACATCGACCCGGCGATTTCCGCGATACGTAGACAGAAACAGAATACCGTCGGCGCCTACCCCGCTACGTCGGTTACAGATTGTACGAGCCAAACGGCCCAACCGTGCTTTGGGCACACGGACTTGTGCGGCTTCAATTACGAGAAAGTCGTTGGCCAGGGCGTGGTACTTGACGAACGGAATTTTCATGCACCATAAATAAGGCCGGTTACGTGCGGATCAAAGGAAAAAGTGGCATGCAGGCTATAAACGGAACGGTGTCGCCCTGAGCGCGGACAAAGGGTGACTTGCAGTGGAGCGACACAGGGCCGCCCCCTACGCGATGATGGAAATCGACAAACGATTCTTGTGGGTCAGGTCCTTTACGGACCTGACGCAATTGTCAGGACCGCAAGGGTCCTGACACCTACTGGGAGCTTACAACTCCCAGCTACAAGTTCTCGGTGAACAGCTGTCCCAGCCTTTTTATACCCTCAACAATGTTTTCGTGGCTGGCGTTGGAGAAATTCAGGCGCAAAGTGTGGTCGCCGCTGCCGTCCGGGAAGAACGGTTCGCCATACACATAGGCCACTTTTCTCTCGATAGCTTGCGGCAGGAGGCTCTTGGCCGACAGGTGCCGGGGTAACTCGACCCACAGGAACAAGCCGCCTTCAGGGTTAGTCCAGGTGCAACCTTCGGGGAAGAACTCGTTCAGCGAACGCATCATGAGGTCGCGCTTGACAACGTAATCAGACTTGATCAGTTCGATGTGTGGCTCCAGTTTACCGGCAGCCACATACTCGTGAATGATATACTGGTTGAGCGTGTTGGTGTGCAGATCAATCGCCTGTTTGGCTCTTTCGAAGTACGGTATAATATCCTTAGGTCCATTGAGCCAGCCTACCCGGAAGCCCGGCGCCATTGTTTTGGAGAAAGTGCGCACGGCAATCACAGCGTCACCACCTATGGACTTAAGAGTCGGAATGGGGTCACCGGCAAATCGGATGTCGCCATACGGATTGTCGTCGACAATCGGAATCTCATAGCGCGTCGCCAATTCGATCAAGGCGTGGCGCCGTTCGAGCGACAACGTGATACCGGTCGGGTTTTGGAAATTGGATACTGTGTAAATGACGGTGGGACGATATTTCTTAATCTTCTCTTCGACCTCATCGATAATCATACCGTCGTGGTCCATGGCCACCGGCGCATACTTGGCCTGGTAGGCGTTGAACACCTGAAGGGCGCCGACGTATGTCGGATACTCACAGAGCACGTACTGACCCGGCGTGACAAAAGTGCGTCCGACCAACTCCAAGGCCTGCTGTCCCCCCGCTGTGACGATTATGTTCTCAACCGCAGTCTCGGTGTGACGCGCGCTGGCCCGTTGTGCCAGCAATTCGCGCAACATGGGGATACCCAGCGTCAACGAGTACTGGGTGGTATCGCCGCCATATTTGGTCATGGCCTGGTCCATGGCCAGCTTGATATCGTCAAGCGGAAACAGTTCCGGCGCAGGCAGACCACCCGCGAAGGAGATTACGCCCGGCTGCGAAGAGGTCTTGAGGATCTCTCTCAGAATCGATGACTTTAGACCCTTGATCTGTGGCGATATCGGCCAGCGATCGGTATTGACATTATTTTTTTGTGCAACCACCATTGGGGTTCCCTTTCCCTAACGCCCCGCTTCCGCGGGGTTATAACGCTGGATGATGTTCTGTTTCATCATTCCAGCCTTTAGATTCTCTATCTTTCTTACGCTGGATTATACCCAACGGCGCGTCACAATTCAATTAAAACCGACAAGATTTCATGAAAAAAGGTGCGTGGCTGAAATCCTGCAAAACAAATCGAGTTATGAACACCCCGATAGTCCTGATTACCACAGCCATCTAAAAAGTAACCACTGACCACCTGGCGCCGAACCAGGCGGTCAAGCTATTCGATACTACTTCCCCCCGCCGGACGCTTTAGTCTTCTGCCGGTCGGACATCTCTTGCAGGGCGTTGATACCCATCGCCTCGATGAGAGTGTTGCCACCTCCGGAGCCTTCGCTGAAAATTATCTCCGGCAGAATATTCTTACCGGCCGCCAGGGCATCGGCGATAGCTTTGTGCTTCACCATCACTGCTTGCATTTTTATATCGAGGTTCTTATCGGCCGCTTGCAGCAGACGTTTGGAAGTTGCCATCCCGCGCCCGCGTTCTTTTTCCGCCTTGCCATTCCACTCCTGGGCCCGCTTGTTCACCTCGGCTGCTTCGGCGCGCATCTGCGACAAGATGGTCTGAACCGACTTGTCTTGCTCGGCTTCAAGTTCCTCTCGCATGTTGATCACAAGCTGGGTGTACCGTTCGATTTCAACATCACGCTCACCCTGAGCTTTCATGGTGATCTGCTCCTGGGTCCTCAGGCTGGCCTCGGATCTGGCCACGATCACCTGCATTTTGGAGTTGAGTCGCTGCGCGATCTGGCTCTGGATATCTTCCTCGTAGATGGGGTCGTAGATTGTAACATTTGTGATCGACACACCGTACTTGGCCAGAGGATTGGCTTTGCGCATCATCTCGCCGTTTTCATCGCGGCGAATGATATTCCTCGGGAGAATCTTTAATTCACCTCCGGGGCGAATGGTCGTATCGGTCACCTGTGCTACTTCGTACACGCCGTTCATAATCTGATCACGAACATAGTTGGCATAGGTGGATTTGTGAGTCGTGTACGATTCCTCAGATGTGAAAAACCCGGCGCTCTGCTGGATAGTCTCAAACAGCAGACGCTGGATCGCACGGTCTACAAAGTTATCCTGATTTCGATACGCCTTGTGCAGTCCGACCATTAAGTCCTGCGCATTGGATTGGTCGTATGGAAGCACGTATCTGATACTGCCGCTGATGTACGCATTTCCACCATCTCGATAGCGCACCTGGATAGACTGATCACGGGTCAGACCTTCGTGCAGTTCTCTTGAAAACCAAATAATCTCCGATTTGCTATACTTGGTGATGTCACCGAAACCCTGCCAAAAGATACCCGGCTCGGTGCGAACGGTAAGGGTACCATCGAGCGCCTGTTTGATTTTGATGAACGGAGCATCGTTATTTTCGACCAGCTTGTCCCCGAGTATGAGGATCAAAACGAGCAGCACAGCACCGCCAATCGCTGCAATCTTGAACATCGTCGACTTTTTCTGCACCGGTATCTCAGTAGGTTCGAAGCTGTCAGCGTTTTCTTGGTTTATATCAGTCATGATCTAATTCCTTTTTGCTTTCTGACAACGATTAGAACGTCAAATCAAGATTGAGATCTTTGCGAACTACTTCTGCAATCTTCAGATAAGACTCCAGCGCCGACGGCAGACCGTTCTCGCCGTAGGCTGCACCCGAAGTTGCGATTCGGGGCGACCAGGATATCTTGGTGAAAGCGTTCTTATAGTATCCCATCACCACCTCGAAGGCTTCCGTGCGCATCACCAGGGCGTTATCTGCTTCCTTGATCTTCTTGCGTTTGTCAGCTTCACCCCTTGCCTGCGCGATGAGGCCGTCGGCTTTGCTCTTCTCAGCCAGGAAATCTTGCTCGGCCACGATCAGTCCCTTAGTGGCAACGGTCAGGGCTACCGTCTTGTCCTTACGCGCCTCCTCGATTGCCTTTTGCATGACTTTACGGGCACTGTATTCAGCCTCCGTCACCCGTTTCTTACCATCCTGAATGACTGTCAGCTTCTCCTGCGAGGCCTTCTCAGCGTCAGCTTCGGCAATGGTGATAGCCACCTCAAAGCTGCGTTTTTCGCGAATCAGGCCGAGGATGTTCTTGTCGTATTCGGGTTCGCGGATGGTCGCCTGCGAGATCGTGATCCCATAATGGTTCAGAACCGGCTCGTTGCGAATAGGATTCCCGTGTTCATCACGATGTATCCGCACCGCCTTGCGCGTCTCGATTTCCTTGGTGATTTCGTCGACCATGTCGACTAAGTACTCTTCTGTTTTGTATACTCCCGCCTGCAATTGGTCTAACGTCCACTGTGGGAAGAGCGACTTGTTCGTGTAGGATTCCTCAGAAGACATCAGTAATGATGTATTGTACACCGACTGCTTCACCCCCTGGATGTACAACTCGTTCATCAACTCGCGTCCGGTTCCAAATTCCTGATGCAGTCTGAGCATATCCTCGTCATTGGCCGGCAGTCGAAACCGGAAGTCGCCGGAGATGCGTCCGATACCGCCGTCATTGAACCGAACCTCGATCGCTTCACCGATCACGTTTTCATCAGATCGATCATTGCTGAACGTGTAGCTCGATTCGATCTGGTAGGTGGTTACTTTCTTGAGGCCGTTGTAGTAAATACCGAAGTCGCGTTTTACCGATAGCTCACCGGTAATGATATCCTGCCTGACCTGGTAGTACCCGGCATCGTTCTTTCCAAACAAGGTGTAAACAATCCAGATCGCGAGAATCACGCCTGCGCCGATAGCGACGAATCGGATGATCCTGGCAATTGGTAGATTGCTCAGGTTGGGGATGTTTACTTCCTGCATAGTGCAATTCCTCCATTCAAAGGACGATTTCTTCGGAGCGTTTTATGAACACTGATTTCTTCCATGATTTGCGTCCGACTTGATTATAGTTTGGCTTATGCACTAAGCTATGCTTCCGGCCGGCTCAAGGCAAGCGACTTCCACGATTTCCGAATTCATGGCCTCGAACAGTTGTCCGGCCATTGCTATCGCAGCCTTTTGTATACGCTGACAGGGGAGGTTTATTCAACTTGGACAATGGGGTATGTTGAACGAGGTTTTATTCGGGGGTGGCGTTGAGCGACCCGCCCGATACCCCGTGCCACGTGGGGTCTCTCGCATCCGGGTGGCACCATCAAACCCGGTTTGGGGATGATAAGTCACTTACTCGCGCCACGTTTTGTCAGGAGCGCGCGGGCTTCTGACCTACCAAGAGCCGTCACGCTGGATCGCATGACGGCACAAGGACAGTCTGGCAAATCGCATGACGGCACCCACAAAAAAGAGCCACCGAGCAGAGTCGAACTGCTGACCTACTGATTACGAATCAGTTGCTCTACCAACTGAGCTACGGTGGCTTATACATCGAATATGTCGGCTGCCATGATAGTCGGGCCAGCCCATTCTGTCAAGAAAAAGGCGATAAATCGCCTTCTCGCGCTGCGCGCGTCTATAACCTCATGCTGAGCGGAGTCGAAGCATGAGCGCGGTCGAAGCATCGGCGCAATTGATCGGAGAACCGCAACAGCCCGGGCTCCGTCATTCCGGGCTTTGACCCGGAATCCAGTCTTCGATTTCGGGTGACCGCCTCAAACCTTGTTTGGGGCGGGATTGAAACCAGAGAAGAATCATGCCCAAAGCAGCTTCGAGGGTGCCACCCAGAAGTTCACCCTTCGACTCCGCTCAGGGTGAGGTTGGTGGGTAGCTCAAGGTGAGGTTACAAAGGCGCGAAGCACCATGAAGTGATTTATCGCCGCGAAGCGCGAAAAACGTGGCTTGCCACTTTATGGGTTGCCAACTAAAGACAATTCGCTATCATAAACGCATGATCGACGATACCGTCAACACATTCTGGACCCGCCACCGCGCCTGGTTGGCGCCGCTGTTGATCTTTGCCCTCGCGCTCACGGTCCGTGTAGTCTACCTCTCGCAGATCTACTCCTCCCCTACTTCGCGGCAACCGATTATGGATGAGAAGTATCACTTGCACCTGGCGCAGCAAATCAATTCCCCCGAAGGCCTTCCGCACGAGCCATTCTATCGAGCGCCACTTTATCCGCACGTATTGGCTCTGCTTCTCGGTATCACTAACGACTCCCACTATGCGGTTCGGTTGCTGCAAATCATCCTCGGCTCGCTCTTGCCTTTGTTCGTCTACCTATTCGGTCTTCGCTTGTTCAACCGCCGGATTGCTTACTGGGCTGCCGCCGTGACTGCGCTTTGGCCTACTTTCATTTATTACGACAGTGCACTGCTGATCACCTCAATGATGACACTCTTGACCTGTTTGTTAGTCCTGCAATTGTACAGGTGCGATGAACGACCTCAGAAACTGCTTGGCTTCGTGCTGGCCGGTATCTTTCTGGGCGTGACCGGTCTGGCCCGACCCAACATTCTGTTGCTCGGTCCGCTGCTCGCGATTTGGATATGGTGGATACTCAAACCACAACTGGGGACGAAACCGGCTCTGGTGCGCTTTTTTCTGATCGGAGCCTGCGCCTTCCTGGTCGTACTGCCGGTGACTGTGCGCAACTATATCGTGGCCGATGACCCGGTCTTAATTGCCTGGCAGGGTGGTTTCAATTTCTTCATCGGCAACAACCAGCAAGCATCCGGCTGGTCGGCGACGATACCGGGGATCGATCCCACCTGGGAAGGCGGCTACAAGGAGGCAATTGTGATGGCCGAGCAAACCGAAGGCCGCACGTTGAAACGATCCGAAGTGTCCGATTTTTGGTACTCAGCCGCCTGGCAGGAGATCAAAAACCATCCTTCGACATTCGCAGGCTTGTTGTTGCGAAAACTGCGCCTGTTCCTAAACGGCTATGAGATACCTAATAATCAAAACATCTACCTCGCTCGCCAGCTTTCTCCGGTGATGCAACCTCTGCTCTTCACGAAGTCAGTCTACTTCCCCTACGGCCTATTGGCGCCGTTGGCTGCCGTCGGACTCGTACTGTCCCTGGCCCATTGGCGGCGATTTCTGTTGGTCTACCTCGTAATCTCAGCCTATCTGGCGACCTTGCTGCTCTTTTTTGTCTGCGCCCGGTTCAGACAACCGATGTTGCCGTTCATGATTCTATTCGCTGTCTACGGGGTGTCACGAATCATCGAGTTTATCAGAAAGCGTCAAGGCAAGAATCTGGCTCTTGCCTTTTTCATGCTGGCGCTCTTGCTGATCGAATCAAACCATGACGCCCTCGGACTTGACGTCAACCGTATCGCTGCCGAAGATCACTACGTTATAGGCAACGCTTACCTCGCCGAGAACAATTTGGCTGCCGCCGAACTCAAGTATAAGCAGGCGCTGGCAGCAGATTCCACCCTGGCCGCGGCGCACAACAACCTCGGTTTGATCAGCACCCGGCGCAACAAGATTCGTGAGGCAAATATGCACTTCTACCGAGGTGTCAAAGCCGACCCGACCTACCTGGACAACTATCTGAATATGGCCACCGGATACCTCGAAACCGGTCAACCTCTCGAAGCTGTGAACACACTCAAGTATGCGGCGATGCGACATCCCCTAAACGATATGGTGCATTTCAAATTAGGCGGCGCGTTAGCCGAAGCGGGACTCATCGACGAGGCGGTTCAGTCGCTTCGACAGAGTCTTGAACTAAACCCCGGCAATGTCGATGCCAGAGAGGCACTGAAGCAAATGCAAGACCACGCACCGACACCGTAAGGCACGTCGCCACACTTGCCCAAGTATTAGATTGAACCGGTGGTTTTAGTTCGCCTGGGAAGAAGTGTCACATAGAGTCCAATCACAAAGACGAAGACTCCACACACCAGCTTGACAAAGACATCCCAGGTCGGCACCGTCGAAAGGGTGGACTCCGATGGTTGTTCCGGATTATAAAAGACAATGACCGAGTCGCCCGGCTGAAATTGTTCGATCAAACTGCTGGCCGCATCATATCTCTTGCGCTTACCGCCAAAGCCGGGAGCGTTCAGGCTCGATTCACCTGTATACACCTGGTTGTTGACGGTGTATCGATATCTTACTTCCGGACGGTAGGCTCGCCCGCCTCCGATGACCGCCTCGATTATATGACCCGTTTGGGTAGGCCAGTTTGCCGTCTGGTTGATCTGTATGATCTCGCCAGTCATCCATATTACCAGCAACACGCCAACGTGCATCACCAAAAGACTGACCACTTTCCACTTCCGTGCGATGGAAGGAAGACGACCGGACTGTTTCTGTTTCATTCTCCCGGCCGCAACTATGGCCGATAGAAAGGCCAGAACAACCATGCCCCAGTAGTGCATGTATGCCTCCATTCAGTTGAACGAATATTGACATGATGAATGGCGAACGCAAGCGATATTGTGAGCCGGACCACACCATCGACCCCCTTCATAGCTGGACAGTCAAAAGAAATCCGCTGCCCGAGTAACGGACAGCGGATTGTAGTTTTTGATCGACCCGGGAATGCGCCCGGCAGCGAACCTACTTCAGCAGCACCATCTTTTTGGTATCGGTGAAGTCATCGGTGTCGAGCTTGTAGAAGTAAACACCCGACGCCTGTGCCGAAGCATCCCAGTCAATCGAGACCGTACCCGGCTCAGCTGATCCCGAGAAAGAAGCAACCGTTTGCCCCGATACGTTGTAAATGGAGATGCTGTAGTCACCACCATACGGAAGCCCAAAAGACATCGTCGTGTTAGGGTTGAACGGGTTGGGGTAGTTCTGATGCAACTGGTAGCTGGTCGGCACGATCTTGGCGGCAACCGGAGCGCCGTCATAGGTGGCCCCATCGAAGCTGACTATTCGAGCGTCAAAGGCCAGGAAGTCACCCTCGAAACCGGCGCCGCGTTCGACTTTGGAAACCAGCACACGGGTGTTCAGACCATCGAAAGCGTAGTTCATTTCCATATTCTCAGCCAGCAAGCGAGGATGAACCTCACCCTCCAGCACGATGAAGGCAGCGCCCATCATCAGGTCGATGGACATCACGCCGTTCTCGTAGGCGTAGACGGCGAGTTCCGAACCAACCTTCGGATACGGCGGAGCGTCGCCGGTAATGATACGAATCTGATAGACTAAGTCGGCCACCGACAGCGTGATGCCGTCGGCGTTGACATCGGAGGCTGCAATCTGTCCGTCGACATTGACGTTGAAGACGGAGATACCTTGCACAAAGTAGTTGCTGTACAGCACGGCATCGGCTACTTCATTGACAACGCCGTTGAGGTTGATGTCTCCACGGTCATCTATCGAGTCGGCGCAAACTATGTCGACACCGCCGTTAATGAAATCGATAAAATTGACCACAGTGGGTTTATCCGGGTCAGGATTGAGACATTCAGACTGCACGCCGAAGTAGGTTGGGAATCCGAAATATGGATCGGTGATATCGGTGCCCTCGAATTCGTAAATGTGATCGGAAACATACAGCACCTCACCGTCCACCGACGATACGGAGTTGTCGCCGCAATCCGTCCAGAAGAACTGTATCGGCGCGTATTGACATTCCAGAGTCCGGTCGTTGCTGACAAGGAAGTCCAGTGTGAACAAAGTGGCCGGCAGCGAATCCGGCATGAAACATGCAGGATGGTTGGGACCGTTGTTGGTTTCGGCCATGCCAAAGACACGCACCATACCGCTGGGACAGGCGTTGCCGCAATTGCCGAACGGTCCGAATCGGAAACTGAAATACTCCCAACCGCAACCGTCCGGAGCCGGATCATAGAAGGCCGGGCCGGGAATAGCCGATTGTAGACCCAGGGCCGAGGCGTCGTATGCCATCAGAAAATCGAATCCGCCCATGTCAACAGGGATCTCTTCCAAAGTGATGTCGACAACCTCATGCTGACCCTGGTAGGAGTTGTGAGTCTTTTCGATCTTAACTTCCATGCCACCGCAGCAGAGTATGTCAAACACAACCTCACAGCAGCTTGCATCCAAGCCATCAGTGACGCAAACTTCGACCGTAAAGCTCGTCCCAGCCAAGGCGTCATCCGGATCGGTTTCAAATACGACTTCATTGCCGTCGATGTAGATGTTGCCGAGAGGTGTCGGGGTGATGCTACCGATATAGACGGTGGAGGGGTCGCAGTCGACATCGTCAATCGTGAAACCGGCTCTTCCAGTACGGCCGGCGCCGATCGGAACCGCGCCCGGGTCACAGACGATGGTTGGCGCCTCGTTGGTGAAGTTCATGGTCAATACGACGGTGTTGGGGCCGCCATAGGCGGGTACGGAATTGACACCGATTGTAGCCAGGATATTCGCTCCCACGTCGGCCAGGGTAGGTGTGTAGGTATACACACCGCTGTTAGGGTCAATTGAACCAACACCGGCTTCCACCGAGAAGACGATTTGATCACCTTCGTAATCCACAGCGGAGTATTGCAGTACAATGGGATCGCAGTGGTCCCCTCCGGCAAGGAGGATCGGATTGATGAATTCCGGCGGATGATGGTGGACCTCAAAGAGGTTCCAGCAGTGAGGACCGCCCCAGGAGGGCGGGAAACTGCCAACGGTCGAACCATAAGCCCACATCCAAGTGCCGCTGGGAGGATAATAACATGAGTCGATGCAGAAAGTCTCGCCGTCTATTCCGCCGCCGGTGCTGAAGTCGACAGACATGTAAACTGCAGGCCCGGAGAAGCCAGGCGGCAGGCCCGGACCGAGCATGACCGATCCACCGAAACCGATAGTATCGCAGCCCTGGCCGTCCCAACTGAATTCGTTCATCGACCAGACAAGGTCGAAAACATTGCCGGCCGGACCCCAGGGGAATTCGTCGCCATAGGGGCCGGGGGTCCAGGTGGCGCCGCCGCTGGCGCACAATTCGAAACCGTTGGTGATGCCCTTGGCCTTATTGGCGCCGTCACCATTAGTATATCCAAAATGGAAGACAACCCATCCCGGGATATTGATCGGGATATTGCCGTCATATAAACCGTCGACAGCGTCTAAAGTAACCGCACTACCGTTACCCTGGGCAATAGCGGTTGTCGAAAACGTAAAGCACAGCCCCAACAGAATTATAAGGATGCGTCGCATAGGTGAATACCTCATATCGTCTTTTGTTTTCGCGCAATCAGAATAAAAATGTGCAATCAAGAATAATATACCGATTGGCCCAGGATAGGCAAGGCATTTCTGGGAGTTACCGCGCCGGACTTCCTGACAAATAGAGGCCCGGTCCTGAACACACAAGAACCGGGCATCGTATATCGTAAGTTCGTTGTCCCAACCTGGCTTACTTCATCAGCACCATCTTCCGGGTGGCGGTATAATCGCCGGTTTCGAGCTTGTAAAAGTATACTCCGGAAGCCATGTCGGAGGCGTCCCACTCGAATGACACCGTTCCGGGTATTGAACTCCCGGCGAACGAGGCTACTTTTCGCCCTGCCACGTTGTAGATTGAAAGGTTGTAGTCTCCGGCACGTGGCAGATCAAAGGACAAGGTTGTCTTGGGATTGAACGGGTTGGGATAGTTCTGATACAAACTATAGCTTCCCAGCATCTGCCGCTTGGCCACCGGGGCGCCCTCGTAGGTCGCAAATTCAACGCTTACGAGGTCGGCCTCATAGGCCAGAAAGTCTCCCTCGAAACCGGCGCCACGCTCAATCTTGGAGATCAGCACACGGGTGTTACGGCCGTCGAAGGCGTAGTCCATCTCCATGTTCTCGGCCAACAGCACAGGCTTGACGTTGCCTTTTAGCACCACGAAAGCCGCCGCCATCTCGGCCTCGACCGATAGTACACCATCGTGCCAGGCGTACAGCACCGACACCGGCGCGATCTTCGGGTACGGCGGGGCATCGCCGGTGATTATTCGAATGAGGTAAACAAGGTCGGCCACGCTGAGAGTCAGACCGTCGGCATTAACATCGGTTGCGGCAACTTGACCCGGATAGTTGACATTGAAAACGCCTATCCCCTGCACGAAATAATTGCTGAACAACACGGCATCGGCAATCTCATTGGAAGTACCGTTGAGATTGACATCGCCACGGTCATCGATAGAGTCGGCGCAAACGATGTCGATACCACCGTTGACGAAATCCACATATTGTATCGGCTTTGGCTTATCGGGGTCGGCACCGTCAAGGCACTCTTCCTGAAAGCCGGTGTAGGTTGGATACCCGGTGTACATGTCCTCGATACGACCGATCAAGTCGAAGTCGTAGACACGTCTGGAGACCCCCTGCACCGCTGCCATCGGATCATCAGCCGGATGATAAGCTATGCTATTGTCGGTGCAATTGGTCCAAAAGAAACGGATTGGCGCGTACTGACACTCAAGGGTGCGGTCGTCACTGACCAGGAAATCGAGCGAGACCAGAACGGCCGGAAGGTCCAGATTCAGACAGAGGGGGTGGTTTGGCCCGTTGTTGGTCTCGGCCAGGGCCAGAACTTCAAGCATCCCGCTCGGACAGGCACTGCCGCAATTGCCGTTGGGACCAAAACGATAATTGAAATACTCCCATCTGCAGATCGTATGGAACTCGCCTGGAATGGCCGCCTGAAAGTTCAGGGCCGAAGCATCATAGGCGATCATCAAGTTGAAACCGGCCATGTCCGATGCACCCCTGGTCAACCGGATATCAACCAGCTCGTGCAAGCCCTGAAGCGTCCCGTGCGTCTTCTCGATCTGAACCTCGAACGCCTCGCATCCGAGCAAGGTAAACTCAACCACACAACAGTTCTCATCGACGCCATCGCTGACACAAACTTCGACTGTAAAGACGCTACCGTTGGCGCCGCCATCTTCCGGCTCAGTTTCGAATACAATTTCGTTGCCGTCGAGGTATATGATGCCAACCGGTGTCGGATCGATCGCACCGAGAGAGACGGTCGAGGGGTCGCAGTCAACGTCGTCGATGGTGAACCCGGTTGATCCGGTGTTACCGGGACCTATCGGAACCTGCCCACCATCACAGATAATCGTCGGCGCCTGGTTGGTGAAGGTCAGGTTTGTAGTCGTGGTTACCATTGGACTCACACCGTCGCTCACGCCGATCACAGCAACCAGCAACGCACCGACATCGGCCAGCGTCGGTTGGTATGTGAATTGACAGGTATTGTCCCCCGTCTGTGCAACGTTGCCGAAATTCCCCTCGTTGGTGAACGTCAAGACGGGCGATTCCGAACTGGTCGCCTCATAGTCCAGTACGACCGAGTCACAATGATCGCCGGCATAAGAAACAGGCGCAACCACCCACTCCAGCGGTGGCTCAAGAATCAATTCAAAGCAATGCGGACCGTCCCAATAGGCCGGGGGGCCCCCGATGGCCGATCCGTATGCCCACATCCATGTGCCGCCGGGTCTGAAGAAACAGGAATCGATACAGAATTGCTCGCCGACATACGATGAGTCATCGGTGATGTCCACACCTATATAGATTCCCGGACCGTTATAGCCGGGAGGCAAACCGCCACCCTGGTCCCTCGCCCCGATAATACCGAGCGTGTCGGCTCCAGCACCATTCCAGCCGTGTTCTTTGTGAGCCCAACCCAGGTCGAAATTGACTAAGGGATCGAATGTAAACTCATCGCCGTGTAGGGCGGTCCAGGTAACGCCGCCGGATGCACTTAACTCAAAGCCGTTGGCCATGCCCTTGACATTGTTGATCTGGTCATAATTCTCATATCCGAAGTGGAAAGTAGACGGTCCGCCGAGAATAGGCATCGCACCGCCAACCAGTCCATCGGTTCCGGACAGATGAATCTCCCCGAGAGGGTATTGAACGGTGTATGAGCCTCCCGTACATGTCGGGTAGCTGGTTTCCAGGCCGCCCGCTCCGTCGGAGACAGCCAGATTAGTACGACGACAGTCGGCACAAAACGCCTCCATCAGAGCAGAGTCCGTCACAATGTACTCGTTAACCTGGTAACAATTGAATTCCGCCACGGCGCCGAACGGCATAGCCGGGTCGATATCGAAAAGCAGCCTGAAGATTGTGCCGTGGTTGCCCGGTGGCAGAGGCGGTGCATCTCCTGTGGCCAGATTATAGGAAACCAGGATGGCCCCGTTATCAGCAGGATTGGGCGATATCTGGACAACGAAGTCATCGTCCGCAGATTCAAATTGCCCAAGTAGCCTATAAAACAGATATGCGCTGTCATCCGGATCGACCCGCGGCTGCATATACGTGTCATCCCAGTCAATCAGCATCTGAAAAGCATGCACGGTGTCCGATACGCTGAGACTCACAAAAAAGCGGAAACTGCTGGCCGCGTTGCCCAGAAAACTGGAGAACCATACCGAGTCCGTTTCCGATTCCACCACGTCGGCACAGTCGAGGTACGAATTGGTGCAGGTATAACCGTCAACCTGTGCAGTGACCGATCCGGCTACAAGAAGGATCACACAAAATGTCAGGACCTTAATCTGATTCACGTCACCTCTCCCTATTCCTGCCGCGACATCTGAACGCGGCGATTCCAGTTGCTCGGCCGCAAGGCGGCCGGGGACTAGTGCTGTTTAAGTACGGGGAAGTACTTGTTAGTACTGTTCAGGTCGACGGAAAAGAACTGTGTTACTCTCACAAGTCGGGCGAATCACGTCCTCTGATCCGCCTCAGCGGCGACCTCTGTATCCAATATATCCCAAAAGCACTATTTTGCAAGTTCGAATTCCAACTCATCAGACTATCACTGGCCTCCTGAGCGGATATAAGAAATCCGCTGCCCAGATAATGGACAGCGGATCGATGTTTTGATAAACGCCGGTCAGGCGCTTGTGAAAACCAGCCTATTTCAAGAGCACCATCTTCTTTGTGTCGGTGAAATCGTCGGTGTCGAGCTTGTAGAAGTAGACGCCCGAAGCCATGTCGGAAGCATCCCAGTCCAAGGACACAGTCCCGGGCTCCGAACTGCCTTCAAAGCTGGCTACTTTTTGTCCGGCAACATTGTAGACAGTCAATCTGTAGTCACCACCGAACGGCAGTCCAAAAGACACTGTCGTTTGTGGGTTGAACGGGTTGGGATAGTTCTGATGCAGGCTATAGCTTCTCGGCACCAGCTGCTTAGCTACCGGGGCGCCGTCGTAGGTTGCGAATTCAAGGCTCTTGATATTTCCTTCGAAACTCAGGAAGCCACCCTCGAAACCGGCGCCGCGCTCGATCTTGGAGACCAGGACGCGAGTGTTCCAGCCGTCGAAGGCATAGTTCATCTCCATGTTTTCGGCCAACAGGGTCGGACTCACATTGCCCTCAAGGATGACAAACGCAGCCGCCATTCTGCTATCCACTGAGAGCACCCCGTCCTCCACGCCAAAGGATGCAGACTCAGCGCTAAGCTTGGCGTAGGGATTGGCATCGCCGGTGATGATCCGAATGAGATAGACCAAATCAGCTACGCTGAGAGTGAGACCATCGGAGTTGATATCGGTAGAGGCTATCTGCCCCTGCAAGTTGACATTGAAAACGCTGAGACCTTTGACGAAATAGTTACTGAACAAAACGGCATCGGCTATTTCGTTGGCCGTACCGTTGAGGTTTACGTCGCCGCGGGCATCGATCGAGTCGGCGCAAACGATGTCGATGCCACCGTTGTAGAAATCGACAAACTGTATCGGCGCCGGCTTACCGGGACCGCCACCTTCCAGACACTCGGACTGAACACCGGTATATGTTGGGAATCCGGTGTTGGGATCTTCAATATGACCGATCAGGTCGAAGTCGACGACATACCGGGAAACGCCCTGGACAGCCGACAACGGATCATCAGCCGGATGGTAGGCGATACTGTTGTCGGTGCAATTGGTCCAGTAGAAGCGGATTGGTACGTACTGACACTCAAGAGTACGATCGTCGCTGACCAAAAAGTCCAGCGAGAACAGGACCACCGGCGGACTGAGCAAAAAACAAAGCGGATGGTTTGGGCCGTTGTTTGTCTCGGCAATAGCCACCACTTCCAAAAGGCCGCTGGGGCAGGCGTTGCCGCAGTTGCCGTTGGGGCCGAAACGATAGTTGAAATACTCCCATCCACAAATAGTATGAAGATCTCCCGGCAAGGCAGCCTGGAAAACCAGGGCTGAGGCGTCGTAGGCAATCATGAAGTCGTAACCACCCATCATTTCGCCACCTTTGGTCAGAACAACATCAACGATCTCATGCATACCCTGGAATGTATTGTGGGTCTTTTCAATCTTCACTTCATACGGCACTACCGGTATGACATCAAAATACACCGGGCCGGTAGAATGAGGCCTTCCCGGACCGGCGTCAGAGACTTCAACAATGACCTCATACAGTATGCCGCCGTCGTTCACGGTAGTGGCAAAACAAAGATCGTAGGCGCCATTCCCATTGTCAGTGATACTAACGGTGCCGTCCGGGGTCGGGGTAACGCTTAGTATACTCACAGTGGAGGGATCACAGTCTCTATCATCGGTAACCAGAGGCGGAGCACAGCCGGAGTTGCCCATGCCGATAACTGTCGTAGTGTTAAGGCCGTTGGTGAATACCGGGTTCTGATTAGTGAAGTTCAAGTTAGTAGTGGTGAGTACCGGATTGCCAAGGTTGGCGATACTTTCTACACCCAGGACAGCCTGTAATGATGCACCAACATCGGCCAACACCGGAGCATAGGTATATTGGCATGTGGAACTGCTGGTCCCATTCACCGCGCCGGGGCCGGACACAAGCGAAAAAGCTAACGGGTTTTGAAACATATCCTCAGCGGCGTAATCCAAAACGACCAGGACACAATGGTCGCCGGTGTAGGATGGATGTTCGACTGTCCAATACGGGGGTGGTTCCACGTACTCGAAAAGTTCATAGCAGTGAGGTCCGTCCCAGTCGGGCGGGTAGGAACCAACCGTAGACCCATAAGCCCACATCCAGGTACCCGAGGGTGGGTAGAAAGCCGAGTCGATACAAAAGGTCTCGCCATCGGATGCAGGGTTCTGGAAATTGACTGTAATGGCAATTGCGGGACCCGTAAAACCGCCCGGCAAACCCGGACCGAGCATAACTGAACCACCAAAGCCCACTGTGTCGGCGCCAACGCCGTCCCAACTGTAGGTGTTGATTGCCCAGATCAGATCGAACATAGTAGAAGGATCGAATGGGAACTCCTCGACATAGCTACCAGTCCAGGTAGCACCACCGGTTGCGCTCAGTTCAAAACCGTTGGTAATTCCTTTGGCCTTATTCACGGGATCGCCGTTGTGATACTCGAAGTGGAAAGTGACATCCTGCCATGAGACGATAGGTATCTTTCCGTCGATAAGTCCATCCACCGAACTCAAGTTCACATAGCTACCGTTCCCCTGAGCAACAATAGTAGCAGACAGCAAAAAAAACGACCCCAAAAGGGCGCATAAACAGCGTTTCATCAAACAAACCTCTTTTTATATGCTGTAAACGAGCACTCGTAGTACAGTTGTAGTATCAATCCAATATAGCCTTCGAACCCTAAGCGGTCAAGGTAAATCGGCTGTTTTCCAGCTCGATTCAGGACCGCCAAAGCTCTGTTTCTCTACGATATACGTTGGTTAAGAGTGCCCCGGCAGTTTTTTCTTCAGATAGTCGATCAAGCCCGATGACTCAACTGTCTCCTGAATATCTTCAGCTTTCAACCACTCTTCCCGGTCGGTGGTGGACTCAGCCTTCAGCCGCCCGGCGGCCAGGTTTTTTACCGTGACAGTACCGGCTTCGAATTCATCGGATCCGGCTATCACGGCAAACGGAATACCCACCTTATCGCCGTACTTGATCTGCTTGGTCAGGTTCTTGGTGTCGCCGGAGAATACCTCGGCCGGAATCCCAGCCTCGCGAAGTTGACGCAGGATCGACAGGTAATCCGGCAGCCGATCTCTGTCCATGACGGTTACCAGCACCTGGGCCGTGGCCGATTGCAGGTCCAGCGCTTTCAACTCTATAAGGGCGGCCAGCAACCGGTCGATGCCTATCGATGTCCCCACCGCCGGGATAGAACGATTGAGAAAACGATCCACCAGGTTGTCATAACGTCCACCTGAGAAGACCGAGCCATAGTCAGGCAGGTCTGTAAGCGTGGTTTCAAACACCGGGCCGGTGTAGTAGCCCAGCCCGCGTACAATGGTCAAGTCGATACCGGATTTGGATTGGTCAACACCCATGGTGGCGAGATGCTGCTGGATCGTCTGCAATTCGTAAATTCCCGCCTGGGAAGATTCTATTCCACCAAGAATGGATGCAGCTCTCTCCAGCGGGTCGCCCTCGGTTTCACCGGCGATATCCAAAAACTTTTCGATCTGTGCTATCTGCGATGGATCGATATCGAGTCCTGCAATCTTGTCGCCCGACTGATCGATCCGTCCCGGCCCCAGTTCCAGTACCACCGCCTCTCTCCCCTGCTTTTCGAGTTTGTCGACCACCCGCATAACATCGGGACCGCGCTCAGTCGGAATACCTGAGTACTCGATCAAACCGTTCAGAATCTTGCGATTGGAAAAACGGACCTTGAAATTGGCCACGCCCAGATGTTCCAGGGTGGCTACCATGGTGGCGATAATCTCGGCGTCGGCCAGCAGGTTCTCGGTACCCACTATATCTATGTCGCACTGGGCGAATTCGCGATAGCGCCCCGGTCCCGGTTTGTCGACCCGCCAGACATTGCCGATCTGATAGCCCCGAAAGGGCAGCGGCAGGGTCGGATTACCGGCTACGAAACGAGCCAACGACAGCGTGAACTCATACCTGAGGGCCATATCGACTTCGTCGGGTCCGGTGAAACCGAACAGTTCAGCCAGCGAGTCTTCGTTGTAATGCGGACCCAACAGTGTCCCGGCAAACTCAAGCGAAGCTGTCTGATATGGCAGGAACCCGCGCAGTTCGTAAACTTCGCGCACTTTGGCCAGCATTTTCTGGCGTGCGATCTGCTCATCAGGCGGATAATCGCGAAAGCCTTTGAGCAGTTGCGGTTTTACTTTGTCGCTTTTCTTTTTCTTGTCCTTGCTCATTGTACACACATCGTCGTTGTGTCTTGCTTGTCACCCCCGCGAAGGCGGGGGTCCATCTTCATTTCCGTGGCCGGCAGATGTCCACATCGGCTGCCTTTCATGCTTCGACTCCGCTCAGCATGAGGTTGTGGTGCCGTCGTGCGACCCCGCGTGACGGCTCTTGTAGGTCGAAACCCCTGTGGGTCCGACAACGCGCGAAGCGCAAGAACAGGCTTGCCTGTGCTTCGACTCCGCTCAGCATGAGGTTGTGGTGCCGTCGTGCGAACCCGCGCGACGGCTCCTGTGGGTCGAAACCCCTGTGGGTCCGACAACGCGCGAAGCCCAAGAACAGGCTTGCCTGTGCTTCGACTCCTCGCAGGCCCGAATTCGGCAACAACGCTACCTTTTTCCCCCTCTCGAGAGGGGACCCATAAATGGGTTTTTCGCGCTTCGCGCACTGTTGACCTCTTTCATAGCGAGGCTCACCTTGTGTGCCTCGCAATCACATTCCATGTGTCACCCTGAGCGCAGTCGAAGGGTGCTCAACGCCGCCCAATATATGGATTCACCAAAAGATGGAAAGGTTTTTTCCGACAACCGGGATAGTTGACAATTCAATCCTGGTTCGCTATAGTGCTACTACGGTGGCTGGGACCATCGGCTGAATACAGTAGCGACAGAATCGGAGGTGATCAGTATGGCTAAGAAGACCTTAGTAGCGGTTTTGGCTAGTCATGATAGCGTGTCCAAGAACAACGAACTGATCGAGGTTTTTGAGAAACTCCATGAACTAGATCAGCCTGAAATCCTAAAGAGCTTTCATTTTGTATTTACGGGTGGCACCTATCGGAGGTTGTTCGCCCCTCGCAGGCTGCCGGATGAGATCAAGACGCTGAAGACATTGGGGCCAGCGTCGCTGAAGAACGTGATTAGGGCATTGGAAGAAGTGAAGGAGTTCGAAGGAATAGGACCGATGAACAAAGACGTTAAGGACTTCATAATCAAGCAATGTGGAGTCACGGTCTTGCCTGACCGAAAGCTCGGCGGTGTCACCATCCTGTCCAATCTCATCGTACACAGTCAATGCAGTATAATCTGGCCGTTTCTATCTTCTCTTACTTCTCACTGGCTGAATCCGGAGAACCTGGCACTAATGCGCCTATGTGATTTCTGGAATGTCAAACGCTTGATGAACCGTGCATCTGTCGAAGAGTGGTTCAAGCACGAGGCCGAACGTGACGCAAAACGCCTGCCTCAGAAGGTCAACCCTTTGGATGTTCGATTAGTAACGACTCCCGTGAAGAAAACAGGAGCAAAGAAAAAGGGAACAAAGGCAGTGGAGGGGCTAAAGGTCAAAAAGAATACCAAGACCGGCTGTTATGAAGTGAATGTGGCACAGCCCCCAAAAAGGCGCGTGATGCTTCCGCTGGAGAAACAGAGAATCGCTCTGATCGCCCACGACGATGTGAAACCGCGTATGATACGCTTCGCTGCCCAGTATGAAGAAGTTCTGATGAAGTTTGAGAGAATCCTTACTACCGGAACAACCGGCTCGGAAGTTGAAAAGGCCTGCAGTCGGCTGTGTTCCTTGGGGAAAGTTGTGAAGTGCCAATCCGGGCCCAAAGGTGGGGACATTGAGATCGCTACCGAAATCCTAGCCAACAGATGCCACGTCGTGATCTTCTTTGTTGACCCATTGAATCCTCACCCCCACATAGACGATATCAGAGTAGTTTTCGGCGCCTGTATGCGTGAACAGCCAAACAGTACAGTTCACATGTTCACCAATGAGTTCCATGCACGCGAATGGATGGAGGAAGTGATACGGCGTTGAGAAAGTGTGCTGTACCTTACGCCAATAGCCATCTTCCGGATTAACTCTTATCTGCGTTTGCTTGTACGCGTCGGGCCGCTGCCGTGATTCTCCCCGCTCATCCCCCCCTCAACAAAACCGCTTACCAACACTCCCGTTTTTTGTTACATTAGTCGCCATGAATCAGAGACCGGCCTCGACAAAGGAGACATCCGTGAAAACATCCATCAATGTGGCAACAATCGCTATTCTCATTATATGCATAACCGCGCTATCGGCATTCGGCGGCTCAAGAGAAGATGGCGCCGTTGGTTTTGACCAGCTCGACAAGTATCAAAAGGCCGTCGACAACGATCCCATGACCGGCCTGCAAATTAATGCCATCACCAACAACAAGATTAAAGACCTCTCACTAAATCGCCAAAGCTTAACTGGTCACGACAAAATCTTCAACCACTCCTTGAAGTCGGCCGGTATCACCAACCAAAAATCGTCGGGGCGCTGCTGGATGTACGCCGGGTTCAACGTCTTCTCCCCCGACGTGGCCACTAAAATCAAACTATCCAAGTTTGAACTGTCGCAATCCTGGCTGGCTTTCTGGGACAAGGTCGAAAAATCCAACTTGTTCCTGGAGGACATCATCCGATTGGCCGACCGTCCGATCAACGACCGCGAATTACAGGGGCTACTCGAAAGTCCGATCGGTGACGGCGGCTGGTGGCATTATTTCACCGGGCTGGTCAACAAGTATGGCGTCGTGCCCAAATCGGCCATGCCGGAGACCAAACAATCGTCGAGCACCGGCATGCTCAACAAGCTGGCCACATCCAGATTGCGTGGGTTCGCCTCGGAACTAAGGCAGATGCACTCAGACGGCAAAAGCATCAAGGACATGCGCAAACGCAAGGACGTGATGCTGGGTGATGTCTACAAAATCCTGGTCTACACCTACGGTCCACCGCCTTCGGAGTTCACCCTTCGCTGGGAGCCGACCGAAGACGACAAAAAGGCTGACTCGACCGAAGTCGAGGAAGCCGCCGATGACCTGGTGATCGACGCTGATAAAGAAGATGAAAAGGACGATGCCAAGGTCGACAAGAAGTCCGAGAAGGAGATTATCGAACGTCAGTTTACACCGCGCTCGTTCTATGACGAATTCTTCGGCGGCACCTTGCCCGATTACGTCGCGCTGGCCGATGTCCCTACTCGTGAATACGGCAAACTCTACCAAATCGAGACCAGCCGAAATATCTACGAAGATGACGACTACGTAATCCTCAATCTGCCCATCGAGCGGTTGAAACATTACACTCAGAAATCACTACTGGATTCGCAAGTGGTCTGGTTCGCCTGCGATGTCGGTAAGCAGAACTACGGCGATTCAGGTATCTTCATGGACGGCGTTTACGATTACAACACAACCTTCGGGATGGACTTCCGGCTCTCCAAAGCAGACCGGATCAACTTCAAGGACATCTCCCCCAACCATGCCATGGTCTTCATGGGTGTCGACACCGCCACCGACGGCAGCCCCCGCAAATGGCTGGTCGAAAACAGTTGGGGCACAAAACCGGGCGACGACGGCAACTGGTACATGTACAACAACTGGTTCGATGAGTACGTCCTGGTGACCATCATCGACCGTCGTCAGATGGAAGAAGCCGAGCTCGAAATGCTGAAGCAGAAACCGACCATGGTCGAGGCCTGGGACCCGTTCTTCCTTGCCCTCAGGAGACTCCAGTAGGACTTCACAATGTCAACGATGGAAACCCAGATACAGGACTGGAACGGCGAATCTGTAATCGTCCGAAAGGATGCTCCGACCGGTAGCTGGATTTTCATCGCTGTTCATTCGTCAACGCTCGGGGCCGCCACCGGCGGAACAAGGATGAGGCAGTACTCCGACCACACCACAGCTCTCCACGATGCTCTCAGGCTGGCCGAGGGAATGACTCGCAAGTTCGCCGTGGCCGGTTTTCCCAGAGGCGGCGGTAAGGCGGTCATATCAATCCCGGAAGAACTCTCCCCCGATGCACGAACGGATTTGCTGCTGCGTTACGGCGGGATTATCGGTCAACTTGGCGGTTATTTCTATACCGGCCCGGATGTCGGTACGACGTCCGAGGACATGGACCTGATCGCTCGGCACGGCGCACCCTACGTTCACAGTTGTACGCCCGCCTGTGGTGGCGCCGGCTCGTCGGGAGCAGCCACAGCGCTCGGTGTGTTCACCGGGATTCAGGTGATGTGTAAGCATTTGTTCGGTGATGATTCACTCAGGCAGCGGCGGGTCCTGGTTCAGGGAGCAGGTAGTGTCGGCACCGCTTTGATCGAACACCTGCGCCAAGCCGGAGCCGATGTGATAGTCAGCGAGATCGACCAACAGGTTGTCAGACAATTAAAGACTCAACCGGAACTTCGATTCGTTCCCACGGAAAAAGCGCTGGAGACTGAGTGCGACATCCTCGCCCCCTGCGCGATGGGCGGACTGTTTAGTGCCCAGACGATTCCCAACCTGCGCTGCCGGGCAATTGTCGGCGGCGCCAACAACCAGTTGGCCACGACTGAAGATGCCATACGACTCAAACAGCGCGGGATTGCCTACGCACCCGACTATGTCGTCAATTTTGGCGGCGCAATGGCCATCACCGGCATTGAAGCGCTTGGATGGACAAATGATGAAGCTAACAGGCAGGTCGTCCGGACGGTTCGGACTGCCCTTTCTCAAGTGCTGAGTATAGCAGAGGAGTCGGGGGTCAGCACCGAGGCGGCGGCCGCTCAGTTGGCAAAACAGCGGCTTAACAAACATGACAAGGAGCAGGCCGGAGTTGTAACTTCCTGACCGGCTACTTTCGAGCGAATGGATATACTCACCCGCCTCCGCCACTTCGTTGACCCCGATCGGATATCAACACAGGCCGACCAGTTGGCCGTGGTTTCCAGGGATGAATCCACCCTTGATCCGGTGACACCATTGGCCGTAGTCTGGCCTCTGGATGCCGCGGAAATCAGCCGCATCATTGTCGAGTGCCGCGAAACACAAACACCGGTTACCACTCGAGGGGCGGGCAGCGCTCTGGAAGGGTCGACTATCCCCTCCCTTGGCGGCCTGGTGCTCGATCTGAGCCGATTGACCGAGATTGTACAGCTCTACCAAGACGACCTGCAAGTTACTGTACAGCCGGGTATTATCTATGACGACCTAAACAATAAGTTGAAATCCGAAGGACTCTTCTTCCCCCCCGCCCCCGGTGGTTCCGGCGATGTTGCCACGATCGGCGGCATGGTCTCGACCAATGCCTCAGGTATTTACTCAATCAAATACGGCGGCACCCGCGAGTATATTCTTCAGCTTGAAGTCGTGACCGGCACCGGTGAAACAATGACTCTCGGCTCACGCGCCATCAAGAGATCAAGCGGCTACAACCTCGTCGACCTGATTGCAGGCTCCGAGGGGACCTTGGCCATTATTACCTCGATAACATTAAGACTGGCCGGCCTTCCCGAAGGTCGTCGTCAGATCGGCTTTGTCTTTGACGACGATGTTGCCGCTGCCGCCGCTGTGTCGGAGATGGCCCGATATGGCCTGGACCTGGCCGCGGTCGAGTTTTTGGACAGCGCCCTGGTGCGCGCTTTGAATCGACTGAAGGAGTACGGACTGGTGGAGGCCCCCTGTCTCTTTCTGGAATTCCACGGACCGGCCCAGGTCCTGGACTCAAGTGCCGAAATGGCCACAACTATTTGCCGGGAGCTTGGTGGAAAACCTCTGGTGCTGGCCGATAATCAGCGACCATGGGATATTCGGCATTACGCCACCGATGCCATAAAACACCTGAAACCGGGCTACGAAATTATCCGCAACGATGTCGCCTTCCCTATCTCGAAACTGCCGGAGATGGTTGAGTTTTGCCACACCGCCGGTCGCGAACTGGAATTGACCATCCACACCTTCGGACATGTCGGCATGGGGCTTTTGCACGCCCTGATTCTGGCCCGGCGCGACGTCAAAGACGAATGGCAACGCGGCCTTGATCTCAGCGACCGGATTATTCGACGGACAATTGAGCTGGGCGGGACAATCTCAGGCGAGCATGGAATCGGCTTGGGTCACAAGAACCTGTTTGAGTTGGAGCACGGAAAAGCCGTTGAGCTGATGCGGCAAATCAAGAGACAGTTTGACCCGGACAACATACTCAATCCGGGCAAGATATTCGATATGTAGCCAAGCCAATCCTCCGGGAGGCCGGGACGTTCAAGCAAGGGCAACCATCAGTTTTGTAGCGCGGGACCCTCTTAGTGGTCCCGCCAGCTAACCACGGGTGGCACCCTCAAACCAGGTTTGGGGGTGTCTTTTGTATTATCCGTCCCAAACAAGGTTTGAGACGGCCACCCGAAACTGTGTTGCGGCAGAACCAGAAGCGGTTCTTCCCTACAGCAATCGAGGTCGGGCTCACCCTTAGACTCAGGCCAGGGTGAGGTTACAAACTAAAAACCGATTTATCGCCGCGAAGCGCGAAAAACCAGCTTATGGGCCTCTCGACCACCCGTCTGAAGCCTTGACTAACTATCTGTGGCAGTGTATATTGACGGCTTGTTGGGAACAGTAACCCGATTCGCTGTTATAAGAATATGATGAAATGGCCTCTTTTGACATTGATGCTGTTGTTGGCTGCCCTGAGTGTTTCGGCCGACGCCAAACTGGAGATTCTTTCCAATAGGTTTGACTTTGGGATGATACCGAATCAGTCCACTGTTTCCCACCAATTCTGGTTTAGAGCCTCCGGCAGCGATACGGTCAAGATTCAGACCATAAAAACCGGCTGCCAATGCACCACCATGCCGCTGGAGCAAGATTGGCTGGCTCCGGGTGATTCAATGAAAGTTAAGGTGACCTGGGAACTGGGCCGCCGGATAGGCAACACTGGTCAGTATCCGCGAGTGTTCATTGTCGACAATCCGGAACCACACTACATTTCCCTGATCGGTAATGCCGCTCAGGCTCTGGATATCCTGAGGCCGGTGTCGATCAAACCATACAAAGCCACTTTCGCCAGAACCTCCTCTCATTCCATCGACAGCGTTGGCTTTACCCTGACCAACCATTCCGATGAGGATCTGGACCTGAATATCGTTTCCTATCCGTCCGAGTCCTACGAAGTGAGCTTCCCGGCGCAGGTGGCCGGTGGGTCGGCGGCTGAAGGCTATGTAAAGATTACCCCACAGACTTCCGATTCGGAGTTTAAGGGCTCGATTACAATCGAGTTCGAAGGCGCCAAAAAGAACCGTCTGACGATACCTGTTCAACGTAAGTTCTATTAGTGAGCAGAGGATTCACTATTGCCGGCATGAAACTGAGTTAGTAGCATATATTGAGAAAGGACCTGGCGAGAATCATGAGCAAAAGGACAATGGCCGTCGTTCTGACCCTATTGGTCATACTGGCAGTCGGAAGTGCCCAAGCTGCCCCTCGACTGCTGATCAAAGAAAGCTCCTTCGATTTCGGCTTCGCACCTCAGAACTCGAAGGTCTCGCACATTTTCTGGTTATACTCGACCGGAGATGACACCCTCAAGATTCTAAAGGTGAAACCCGGCTGAGGCTGCACCAAAGCGCCGTTGGAAAAAACGGCCATTGCTGTCGGTGACAGCACCAGATTGGAAATCATCTTTAGCACCAAAAAGTACCGGAACAAGGTCCCGAAGTCACCCAAGATTCAGACCAACGAGGGCGGCACGGACAAGATGGTACGAATCTCCACCACTGTGACCGAGCGGCCGGATTCCACCTACCCGGTGATCAACACGCCGTACAAACTGGATATGTCGCAGTTTACCGGAAAGCAAGTGATCGAGAAGAGACTGAAAATCGCCAACGTCTCCGATGAGGACCTCGATATCACGCTGGTGGCCTTCGCCCACGAGTACTTTGTGGTCAGTCTGCCGGAATCAGTCGGCGCCGGTGAGACGGTCGAAGGAGAAGTGGTACTGAGGGACGATGTTCTCGAAAAGTCCTTTGAAAAATCGTTCACCTTCGAGCTTTCCGATGAAAACCACAGCCGCTTTACCATACCGGTTAAGAGGACGGTGCGAAATGTCGGTGCAGGTACTCGGGCGGCCGGTGATAAGGGCAAATAACCGGAGTTCAGAAAGACCAGTATAGTCTTTGACCAAGCCGCTCGATATTCGGGCGGCTTTTTTTAGTCTTCTCCAAAGGGGCTGAAACCCACGTCGACCCATCCGGCGTCGATGATAGCCTGCCAGTTCTTGTCGTAGACCTCCCCTTCTACATTGGAATGAACCAGCTTGAAGTCGAAATCATGTCGGGTGTCGGCAAACAGAAAGAACTTGCCTTCCTCCAACTCCCAGTAATACCAAATCTGCATCGGAAGAGCGTTCACCCACTCGGCCGTCTTGTCCTCAATTTCCGAAGGACGACCATATTGCATGAGTACTCGTCCGAGATGGGTATTCCATCCGTCGGTCTTCTCCGGATTGACGGAGTACAGGCGATTGGCATCGTCGAATAGCTCGATCAGCTCAAGCCGGTTTTCGACTTCCGGCGTTTCGGGATAATCGTCGTGTTCCTTCCAATACTGTTCCAGATAATTGAGCTTGGCTTTGTCACCCAGGCTGGATAGTGTCTGCTTTTCGACAGGCGTCAGGCGATAGTATACCAATCGAACTCTGGACTGAAGCGAGAGCGTATCGTATGGATCGAACGCTTTGCGCGCGTTCTTATCTATGGCCAGTTGCTCGACCGAAACGATCTGAAATGCCGCATCGACGGTATCGGCCTGCGAACTACTCATATCATTCACAATCAGGCGACATATATATACACCGGGCGGCCAGTCCGAGATACCGAAGGCTTCCGTGATAACCGCCGACGTCCCTCTGTTATCCAAAGATTTCTTCTGGATATCCATATATAAACTGCTGTCGATGTTGAGAACAGAGAGCGCCACTTCCACCTGGGAAGTCTGATCGGGTAAGAAACTGAGGTTGTACGCTTCGGCGTAGAGATTCACCCTCCAGTCATCGGTGTTGAAGGTCGAGATCGGATTAGGAACTACCTTGAACCCATTGCGAACCATGCGCCGATCCGTGACCACACTGTCATCTATGGCCGTGATATCGTGCGCGAAGGTCACGCCGCTGAGCGACACGTAATCGGTAACCGGCGGAACAACCGTGAATGAGTTGTAGAACACTTCGGCCCGACGTTTGCTGGCAGCATCAATCACCGTCAGTCGTGCCGAATACACTCCTGGCGGTATGTACATGGACACTTTGTTGAACAGTCGAAAACCGGCCTGCGAAGCCTCCATGGGAGTCTTCACTCGTACCGAGAAGAAAGTGGCCGCCGAGTCGATTACCACTCCCCTGGTGTTGAAGAGATCGATCTGGGCAAACACGCGCGCATAGTACAGTGAATCGTCGATCAATGGCTGGTAGAATTCCAGTTCATGACGGTTGATTGAAAATGAATACTCAGCCAGCGACAATGAATCATACGACGGATTGCCGAACAGCGTCAATCCCCCATACAAAGTCAGCCGACCCGACTGAGACACACTCTGTTGGCTCACGACCAGGCACAGCAAGGCCGGCAGCACAACCCACAGGCAGACTTTTCTTATCACAAGAACCCTCATCAAAAATCCGGTCTTAGGTTAAGGCCGTCAAATGGATAGATTAGACGATAGTCACCGTCTTCGTTTTCGTCCAGAAAAGTGAACTTCCGGTAGCGTCCACCACGGAAGTAATGCCATTCCTGATAGGGATGGCTGTTGGGAGCGAATGGATAATCGTCTATCTCATCCGGCTCACCGTGCTTAATAAAAACTCTCCCCCGATCCGTGCGCCAACCGGGTTGCCGCATGAATAAAAACGAGCGATTGGCCAGCCGCACGCGCCTGAAGAACTCGCCCTTGATTTCATTTTCAGCACTACCCGGTGTTGGGTCACGCTGGAGCCAGAAGTTGTTGAGGCCGTCGAGTCGTTCCTGGTACGTCTTCAGCTTGCTCAAGTCACTCAACTCCTTCGGCTCGGCAATGAGACCGATAAGATCCAGGGTGCTGGCATAATCACTCCGCAGCAGAGCATCCTGGGTCCAGGCGATTGAAAAACTTGTCGTTTCTTGATCGAGCTTCTTGTTGCGACGGCCACGAAGAGTTAGCTCAAGCTCGTAGTCACCGGGAGCCAGCGTGTCCATGGACATTTCTCGCAACTGCCGCATAACCGACGATGTCAATTCGACCGTCATGCTGTCACGATACACCAGACTTCCCCATCGCCGCCGCACCGCAGTCTCCACAAAAACACTCTTCGCCGAATCGCTTCCACGATATATCTCCAAATAGTACAATAATCTGTTGTGGTCAGGTCGGAAACTGAAGTCCCGCGTTACAGACGGCACGACGATTAGATCCCCTTTGGCAAAAACCGAGGAATCACCGGTACCCTGCTCAGCAGCTCTGAGAAACTCAACATTGGACAGCCGCGGTTTCTTGGCCGCAAACGACTTCAACTTGAACTCCAACTCCCGAGAAAGCGCAACCGCCGTATTCCTGTCGCGAAGAATGAACTCCAGCTTGTACTTGCCCGGATCAAGAAGAAAACTGACCTGGTTGGTTCGAAAGTCCGAGCGGGATCGAGTGCGCGCTTCATCTGAGGCCACCACTTCCCGCATCCGCGTGAAAGAATCCACCTGACGCCCTTTGGTGTCCTTAACACGGATGACGATCTCATACTCGCCGACATAGACATCACCTTTCGGCAGCCATTGCAGTACGAAATTGAAGAACTGATAATACAATTCGAGTCGGACTCTGCCGGTTGGATCGTCACTGAAGAGTGCATGATCCAGAACCAGTCCCGATAACGCTTGGTTCTCCTCTGTAATCCTGTCGAATTGCGCACCCAGTTGACTCTTTGGCCAGAGTATCAAGGCAGCGATGGCTAGTATATAGAAGCGTCTCTTCATGTTCTCAGTTATTTAACGCGCAATCATCGGTTTACGTTCAAATAAACCGGCGAACAACTTCGATTGCAAGCAAAAAGGGAGTTGTGATAAAACGGTGAAGGCTATTCGTAGCGAAGAGCCTCAATCGGGTCCAGACGGGAAGCCTTGTAGGCCGGATATACACCCGAGACCAATCCAACCGACACCGACACGACAAAGCCAATAGCAATCCAAAACATCGACAGCGACAAAGGAAAGCCAAAAGCCGAGTTGGCCCCTAGCCCCAACATGATGCCGGCCAGGATTCCGACAGAGCCGCCGGCACCTGATAGCGTTGTAGCCTCGGTCAGAAACTGCATGATTATATTGGAACGTTTTGCCCCGATCGCCTTACGCACACCGATCTCGCGCGTCCGTTCGGTCACCGAGACCAACATGATGTTCATCACACCGATACCGCCAACCATGAGGCCGACCGAGGTGATCACGATCATACCAAGATAGATGTAATCGGTAATGTTGGCGAACTGCTCCTTGAAGGTGTCCTGCGTCATGAGAGCAAAATTGTTGTCCTGGTTGAACGGCACACGTCGGTAGATTCTCAATGCGTTGATGATCTCCTCCTTGGCCTGCTCCATCTCTTCCATTGAGCGGGCTCGTGCCACCAGGCTGAGAGCTTTATCCCACGGCTGGAGTTTCTCTTTGGTGGTCAAGGGAATGGTTACCAGATTGTTCTGATAGTCGTTGTCGAAGTTCGATTTTACGTCTTCGAACACGCCAACCACAACAAAACGTTCACCATTGAGTCGCACCTCCTTGCCAATGGCCGTCTCACCCAAAAACAGATTCTCGGCGACTTGAGCGCCCAGCACACAGACCATGGACCGAGCCTGCAAATCATACTCGGTGATAAAGCGACCTTCGGTGAGATTCTTATCCCTGACTTTCAGATAGTCCGGCCAGGTGCCGTGGTAGCGAATATTGGACACCTTTCTGTTGGAGTACTTGATAATATTGCCCCCCGGCGCCCAATAATGATTCTGCGGCGCCACACCCTCGACATGCGGACAATTGTCGCGGATTGCGTTCGCTTCGCCGGTAGTCATGTAGGGTCGATTGCGCTCGGCATCGGTCAACTCATCCCAGTCCGTATTGGGCGGAAAGCGATCAATGTCAATGATGTTATTTCCAAAGGTGTCGATCTCTTCGTTGACCGCGTTGTTGAGGCCGTCTATTATCGAAGCCAGGCCTATGACTGAAGTGACGGCGATCATCACACCCAGAATAGTCAGAGAAGATCTGAGTTTATTCGAACGCAGGGAACTGAGTCCCATGATGATGGCTTCTCTCATTTCTATCCAGGTAAGAAACATGTCATTTACTCGTAGCTAAGGGCTTTTATGGGATCCATCCGTGCGGCCTTCATGGCCGGATACAAACCAAAGATGATGCCTATACCGGTCGAGACGATAAGTCCCGAAAGAGTAGCAAACAGCGATACCGACATATCGACGTCCAACAATCCAACCAAAGCGCTGGCCGCAAAGTGTCCCAAAATAATACCGACCAGACCACCGCCCAAAGTCGTAACCAGAGCCTCGAATAGAAACTGCAACATGATGTGGTTTTGTTTGGCGCCGATCGCTTTACGGATACCTATCTCACGGGTGCGCTCGGTCACCGAGACCATCATGATATTCATCACTACGATGCCACCGACCACCAGTGATATCGATGAGATACCCACCAGCCCCATCCGGAAGATGCGGGTAAAACTGTTTAACATCTCAAGAATACTGTCGGCCGTCATCATGGTAAAGTCGTCCGGCTTGTTGTATGGCACATGCCGCTGTGCTCTGAGAATCATTCTCGCCTGATCCTGCGCGTTTTGAAGCTCATCCAGCGACTGCGCCTTTATGGCGAAACGCAGTCCCCGCCGGGGATAGCCAAACTGTTTGATATGGGCTGAGAACGGTATATAGATAAACTCATCCTGGCTTTCTCCGAACATACTGCCCCGCCGTTTGGCCACGCCGCATACAGTGTAACGGATGCCGCCGATTCGAATGGTCTTCTCCAGTGGGTCCGTCTGGCCGAAAAGTTCTTCTCGGACGTCATCACCGATGAAGGCCACCCGCCGTCTGTAGAGGTCATCCTCAACAGAATAGAACCGTCCCTGGGCAACCTCAAAATCGACAATGTCGATCATATTGGACGTACCGCCGCTGACCCACACACGTTTCATCGTGTTGTTGCCCCGCTTCACGTTGGCGGAACCGTCTGTCCGCGGACAGATCTTCTCACACAGTACACAGCCCTCTTCGAGAAGCTTCCACGATTGCATATCGAGCGGTTTGCGTTTCATCATCTCCATCCACTGTTCGTGAGAAGTGATGACGCCACCTGCCTTTGTAATTATAAATGTTGTCGGCCCAAGCACGGCCAGATCGTCCTCGATGGCGCCCATCATACCTTCCAGGGCTGAAATAATCGTCATAACCGAAGTGACACCGATTATCACACCCAGCAATGTCAACCCGGAGCGAAGACGGTTTGCCCAGAGTGCGGCGACAGCGATTTTTGCCAGAGAGGGAAGTACCATTTTTAGATTGCCGTTCGCCTATCTTCGGGGATGAGTTCGTCTGTCGCGATCTGTCCGTCAAGGATGGACAAAACACGGTGAGCATGATTGGCGATATCTCGTTCGTGGGTCACGATGATAATCGTATTGCCGGCCCGGTGCAGATCGTCTATAAGTCGCATAATCTCAAGCGATGTCTTACTGTCCAGATTACCGGTGGGTTCATCAGCCAGCAACAGCGACGGATCGTTAACCAGCGCCCGGGCAATGGCAACGCGCTGTCTTTGCCCGCCGGACAACTCTGTTGGTTTGTGGTGCATGCGGTCGGACAGCTCCACTTTATTCAGGGCAGCTTCGGCCAACTGCAGGCGATCGGTGGATGTCGAACTGTTATAAATCAACGGCAGCTCGACATTGTGCAGGGCCGAGGCGCGAGGGAGTAAGTTAAACGTCTGAAAAACGAAACCAATTTCCCGATTGCGGATGCTGGCCAGTTCGTCGTCGTTCATAGTGCTGACCTGTTTGGCATTGAGCAAGTACTCGCCCTCGCTGGGCGTATCCAGACAACCGATCAGGTTCATCAGGGTTGACTTCCCCGAACCCGAAGGACCCATGATGGCGACATACTCACCCTTTTGGATCGAGATGGTAACGCCGCGAAGGGCATGGACCTTTTCCGATCCCATCTCATACGTCTTCCAAAGGTTGTCGGTCTCAATCAGGGCCATGCTCACTCATCTCCTTGGTCATTGTCACTTTTACCCTGTTCCTCGACGGCATCGCCGTCCTTTATTGTACGCAGTACGCGGTACGGACCGGAGACAACCTGGTCACCCTCCTGCAAACCGGTAAGCACTTCAATCCTCTTTTGATCGGCGATACCGGTTGTGATTTCGATAAAACGAACCACCCCGTCCCTCACAGCGAAGACGCCCTTGAGCTCTTCGCGTTCGACTTCTTCATCGGATTCGGAGGTATCAGCATTGTCAATCTCATCCGGCTCTGCCGCATGGACCTCACTGACGCCGAGCGATTCGGAGTCTTCCAGCGTATCGTTGCGGGCGCGTTCCAGGGAATCCAGATCGAACGAACGCATCACTACCGCCGAATACGGAATGGTGAGTGTCCTCTCCCGGCTGGCCGAAGTGATATCCACCGTGGCCGACATGCCGGGCCGGAGTTTAACGCGCGGATCGGTGAAAGCTACTTTTACCCGGAAATTGGTCGACTGTTCCTGAGAGCCGGCTCCGGTGGTGATAGCGGTATTGCCGATCTCGACTACTTCACCGTCGAAACTGGTGTCGGGGAAGGCATCGACTTCGATGTCAACATGCTGCACCAACTCGACCTTGTTGATCTCGGTCTCGTCGACTTCCACTTCGACCTCGAACATGTCCAGATTGGCTATGGTCATCAGGGTTCTTCCCTGAGTGAAAGCCGTTTGTGCGGCTGCTATCTCACCCAACTCACAATTGAGAAAGGTCACGATACCGGACATGGGTGCCACGATTTTGGCTTTTTCCAGATAGTCCTTCTGCTTGTCAAAGCGTGTCTGCGCCTGACGCGACTGCGCCAGCGTGCCGTCATAGGTCGCTTGGGCCGCATTAAGGGCATATTTGGCGTCGGTGTACTGTTTTTCCATCGACGACTGAGTTTCAAAAAGTTTACTCTGTCTTTGGAACTCCTCGTCGGCCTGCGTCAACCGGGATTCGGCGCCGGCCAGGCGTGCCTTGACTTCGGCCATGGCAAAGCGCGCCTGATCGAGATCGGTACGCAACTGCACGGTGTCCAGCACAACCAGTAGTTCACCGGCCTCTACCTTTTCGCCCTCGCGGGCAAAGAGACCGACAATCTCACCGTTGATTTCGCTGGTGATGTCAACCTTGGTTTGGGGTTGGATTCGCCCGGAGGCTGAGACAAGTTCGGTGACATCCTTGAGGGTCACTTTGTCCACCTGCACTTGCTGCGCATCGCTTGTGTCCATGGACAGATTGACAGCCACCAGGACTCCCAAAGCTACCACAGCCAGAATGATCAATAGTGTTTTCTTCTTCATAACGAATACCTGCCTACTATCTAACTAAAAGCTCACGTCTCTTTCTACAGTTTTCGGCCCATCGCTCTATCCAGACGGGCTACGGCCAGGTTGAGATCAAACCCGGTCCGTATCAGGCTTACCTGCGCGTTTTTCAAGGCCACCTGAGACTCAAGCAAGTCCAGGATGGTGGCCGCGCCCAGGTTGTACTTTTCTTGTGTAATATTCAGGTCCTCAGTGGCCGCTTCGACGTTCTCTTGCGAAACCTGCGTCTGTGCCTGGGCGTTCTCTATGTCATAGAATGCCGTCTTGACCTGAAGAGCCAGCAGGTTGCGCATTTCTGCAGCCTGTGCCCTGGCGTTGTTTCGTTGAATCTTGGCCGAACTCAGCGAGCGTTCCCTATAGAAGCCATCGAATATGCTCCAACTGGCGCCGAGACCGATCGAGGACGAACGCGACGAGAAGTTGAAGATAGCGGTATCGCCGCGGGTACCATCGGACCAACCGAGACTGGCCGATGCACCCAGCGTTGGCAGATAGGCGGCCTTGGCCGCATTGACTGAATGATTCGAAGCGTCGACGCCTTTCTCAGCCGATAGATAGGCCGGCTGATGGCTCAACCCATACTGCAACGCATCGTCAATAGTGCCGTCGTATGTTTGGGGAGTCGACGTTTTGGAAAACTCGATGTCGCGTGTGGGGTCTATCCCTATTGTATAGGCCAGGTCCGCCTTGGCCGTAATGACCGAATTCTGCGCCTCCAGCAATTGAAGCCGGTCGTTGCCGACCTGAACTTTTTGTTTCAGCACATCGGACTTGGCCGCGGAACCCAGTTCGAACTTGGATTGGATTAGTTTCAACTGTTCATCTGAGCGCTTGACCGCCTCCTGTTGCACCGACACATTCTCGGCCACCGCCAGGTAGGCATAAAAGGAAAACTTTACGGAGTAGATTAAATCCTGCTCGGATGCGATGACATCCAGTTGAGCCATTTCCTTGGCCGCCCCGGAACGAGCCAGGTTGAACCAGTTGGAAAGATCAAATAAAGACATCTGGGCCTGTGCGCCCCATGTTTTACTGGTGCGATCCTGATCCTGTTGCTGAAACTCTACTGTCTCCCAGCCGGTCACCGAATCGCGCACTACTTCCCAATCGACTATCTGTCCTGTGCGGCTGTCTTGAAACTGAAGAGTGTCCACCCAGAGATCGGCGCCGGTGGGGATAGTGCCTTCCGATTTCAGATCGCGTGAGTAGCTCTTGCTATAGTTGTAATATGCATTTACGCGCGGCAGGAAAGCACCCAGGGCGGCGCGCCGGTCGGCCTTGGCCAAATCTTCGTTGCCACGAGCGCGAATGATCGATGCTCTGTTTTGCAGGGCCAAATTGACACAATCGTCAAGTGTCAGTGATTCCGCCTGGGCGGTTGAACCCAACGCGGGAATGAGTAGTCCGGTGATTACCAATGTGACCAAGAACGATTTCATCAATGAACTCCTATCTAAGCATGCTTCCTATCGCCGCAGCGGCAATTCCGATAATCGTCAGCAATCCCATCGATAAGACCGACAACAACAGTCCTTTGTTGCGCGGGATTCGATTAATTACCGACAAGCCTACACCGATTACGACAATTTCCCAGATTATAAACAGATCGATTTTCGACAACGTTATGTACAGGGCATCCTGCAGGCCGCGATCGACCACCAGAACACCGAGATTAAAACCGACGGTCAGACTATCTTTGGCCAGAATGAGCGGTAGTACAACCAGGCTCCCAAACGCAAAGATCAACTCGCCGTAAAGCATGACCGACAACAGCGACTTAAACGAGGCCTTGCCGGCGAAAACGATATTGCCCCAAAACATGGCCAGGGCGGCGCCGACCAAAGGCGCCATCATGAAGAGAAACAGCATGCTGGCGACGCCGCTTATCCAAAGATACTGCTCCGCTCCGGCCGGGATCTCACCACTTTGCAGTTGCTCCTGAACCTGAGGTGAGTTCATGATCGTCTCGGTCATAACATCTTTCATGACCCAGGCGCTGATCAGGTAGATCACAAACAGCGCCAAATATGGCACCAGCACCTTGGGATCGTTACGAAGCCTCTCAAACCAAGCGGCCGGTTGATGGAAGACTTCGATCAGACCCTTAAGGGAAGAAACCTGCGTTGCCGTCTCAGGCGACACGCCCGAGGGAATACTTTGATTCTCCAATCTCGACTCTCCTGCGCTCTCCATAGTCTCCCTTAACGAGAGCAACTGGTAAAAGTTTCACAAGGTCCGAACTCGTCCTGAGTACCTGTAATATGCCATCTTATTCACTCAAGACCAGAAAAAAGATGCTGCACACTATCAAGTGCGCAGCACCGTTTCATCTACAAAAGTGACCTGCGTTTACCTAAACAGCGCCGGTCCCACCACCAGCGAGACGATGGCCATCAGCTTGATCAGAATGTTCATCGATGGCCCCGAGGTATCCTTGAAAGGATCACCAACGGTGTCACCAACGACTGCTGCTTTGTGTGCATCGGAGCCCTTGCCGTTGGTTTCACGTGCCTCAATCAGTTTCTTGGCATTGTCCCAGGCGCCGCCGGCGTTGGCCATCATAAGGGCCAGCATCACACCGGACATCGTCGCCCCGGCCAGAAAACCGCCCAGTGCCTCTTTGCCCAAAACCAAGCCGACCACGATCGGCGCCAGGATAGCCGTGAGGCCGGGCGCAATCATTTGTACCAAGGCGCCGCGGGTGGCGATATCGACACAAGTAGCCGTATCCGGCTCAGCTTCTCTTTCCATCAAACCCTTGATCTCCCGGAACTGCCGACGAACCTCCTCCACCATTGCTGAGGCAGCCTTGCCGACGGCAGTCATGGTGAGCGCGGCCACAAAAAACGGCAACACGCCACCGAGGAAAAACCCGATGACCACCTTGGGCATGAGGATATTGATACTACCCAGTCCGACCGCCGCCGAGTAGGCCGAGAACAAGGCCAGCGCCGTCAGAGCGGCTGACCCGATGGCGAATCCTTTGCCGATTGCAGCGGTTGTGTTGCCGAGTGAATCCAGTCTGTCGGTGATCTTTCGCACTTCCTTACCAAGACCGGACATTTCGGATATACCGCCCGCGTTGTCGGCGATAGGACCGTAGGCATCGACCGACATGGTGACACCAATCGTCCCCAGCATACCCACACCGGCGATACCGATACCGTACAGGCCGGCAAAACTGTAACCGGTGTAGATGGCTATGCAAATAATGATAATCGGCGCCAAGACCGACTCCATGCCGACGGCCAGACCTTGGATGATGTTGGTAGCCGATCCGGTTTCCGAGGCGCGTGCGATCTTGCGAACCGGACCCGCCGCAGTATAGTATTCAGTCAACAATCCGAGTACAATGCCCGCAAAATTACCGCCCAGAATAGCCCAGAAGACACTCTGATTGATCCCGAGATAACCGATCAAGAACCAGGCGGCTATAAGCATGGCAACTGCGCCCACATAGGTCACCAGGCGAAGCGTCGCGGCCGGGTTCATTGTGGAAAAGACCCTTACCGACAAAACACCAAGTATCGAAGCCAGCGCGCCGAAAGCGACAACCATCAAAGGCAATTGCATGTAGGCGGCCCGATTGGCTATAATGTCCTGAACGATTTCGGAACCACCCGAAATCGTTGCCGCGATGGCTATAGTTGCAATTATCGATCCGACATAAGACTCAAACAGGTCGGCCCCCATCCCGGCCGTGTCACCAACGTTGTCGCCGACGTTATCGGCAATGACAGCCGGGTTGCGCGGGTCATCTTCTGGAATGTCTTTCTCGACCTTACCCACCAGGTCGGCGCCGACATCGGCCGCCTTGGTGAAGATGCCGCCACCCACACGGGCGAACAGGGCAATCGATGAGGCGCCCATGGCGAATCCATTTATTATCCAAGCCGTGCTGGGGCTTTTGCCGAAGTAAGTGTAGGCGATACCAACGCCAATAAGACCCAGCGAAGCCACTGTCATTCCCATCACCGCACCGCCGGTGAAGGCTATCGACAACGCCGATGCCTGTCCACTATCTTTGGCCGCGGCACATGTCCGCACATTGGCACGGGTAGCCGCCTTCATGCCAACGAACCCGGCCAGCATCGAGCAGGCTGCGCCGCCCAGGAAGGCCACGGCGGTCCGTGAATCGATCTTCCAATACAAGAGGCCGAATACAACTATAATGAACACCGCCAGTATGGAGTATTCACGCTTGAGGAATACCATGGCGCCCGAATGGATGCGCTCGGAGATTTGCTTCATCAAATCGGTCCCGGCGTCACGGCCGCGTATCCAGAAAAAGAGAACCAAAGCAAAGACAAACCCGATGATACCGATCAGGGCTGCCAAGCAACCCGGGGGTATACCTAAGATTTCAGGGGGCAAACCAAGTTCTTCCATTAACAGCTTCTCCCGTCGTGAGCTACTGAGTTATTTTCCAACTTTCTTCCTACGAATTTGCCGGGGAATATATCTTCAACCGGCCTGGTTGACAAGAGAAAACAAGTCGTGATTTCTGGTCAACAATAAAAAGAAAACCGGCGCCTAAAGACGCCGGTTTGAACTTGCAGATAGTAAACCAGATCAGAACCTACGAACTCTTGCCTGAACCTGTGGCAGACCTTCATTGACGCCCATGCCGAATGTGTTGTGGTTGATCATTCCCCGCATGATAAACTGCTGAGCCTCGGTATAAACATCGTACCGATTATTAGGAAGGTCGCGGATCTGAATTATCAATGGGAAATTGGTCGTGTCGGTGACCGCATTCATAGGATGCAAAGCTATAAAGGCACTACCCGTAGGTGGACCAGGTTGATTATTCGGATGGTCAGGCACAAGATTGACTTCTATGTCCTGTTGATTTGGCGGAAGCGCTTTGAAAAAGTCTTCGCCCGGATAAGGCGGCACCCGGTGGGGATCATCGACATGCAGATTACTCTGGTCCGGCAGGTACAGATCGTGGAAGAGTCCGGTGGCCAAGAGATGTCCGTCGGTGGCCCGAATGGTGGTGTCGTGCCTGTTAAACCCGACCCAGGCAGGCGGCGTGAATTCGCCCACTCCGACACCCAGGTCACTAATCACAGAGGACAATACCCAACCCTGATAGAGCCAGCCCATAGGTCTGAGGTCCGGCAGGTTGACCGCAACCTGTGTGAATGCATCGTATTGACCGCTGTCTCTGGGTAGCGTATTATAAAACAGACTGACACTGGTTTTGAGCAAGTGCCCCTGCCCGCTGTCACATGTCTCTACCGTTTCCTGGCTGTACGTCACAATCTGGATCGGCACGGTGTCAAATCCAAACACTCTTTGGGTGTCGTGGACAACAGGGTCTGAAATATTCACGATATTGGTAATGCAATCACCTTCATCGGGTGTGAAGGTATCAACGTATGCCGTGTCGATTACCCACGAGTCCAGGGCGATTGTATCCTGAACCAGCCATGTCCTTTCATCGTAGACCGAAAACCAAACGGCAGCACCGTCGCTTGCGGAGTCACGTCCGTTGGAGGGACTTTCCATATTGAACTCAACGGCCGAAAACCACAGAGAATCACTTAACGGGAATATCATGTCCAGTTTACTGACCCAGTCAGGCGTCACGGAATCAATTAGCATGACCGGACCCGGACTGGCGCCGCTGCCGTCGGTACGCTCCACCGTCATTAAAACCCACTGGTAATTCAGAATATCGCCGGAAAACCGAAACTCATTGGTGTCAGCCCTCCGTGTACCATCAAGTTCCAAAAACTTGTTTGTAGCAAAATCATACCTAAACGGCTCATCTATCGCCTGAGTCCCGACCACGGCATCAAGAATAACTGTGTCGGCAACCCATAACTGATAGGCCATCCCGTCAGGAGTCGTGGGCAGTCTCTCAGCAACCAGATTAATCAACGTGGTTGATTTCTCAGTCAGGATATCATCCGGCTGGCTACATCCCCACCAAAAGGTTGCGATCAGAACCAGTGCTGTTAATACCAGAAGCCGTTTGTGGCGCCTCAACATCTAAATCTTCCTCCTCCGATCAGTGATCGGGTACTGTAATGTTCCAAACTACAAGCGACAAATATAAAGTCTAGCGTAATCTGTTGTCAAGCCTTTCTTTCCAACGGATTAGGCTTCTTCCATAGACGCTTGACCACCTGCTTGCATCTAAAGAAAAATCACACCCCGACCGATAAAAAACCTAAAGAACCATAACAACTTGGCAGGATATTTACCTTGAACAATTGTCCGAAGTGTAACGCCCAGCTCATTAACCCGCAGGCGGAGTACTGTTCCGAATGTGGGAGTCGTGTGAATGCAGAGCCCAAAACCACACCGACCGAGCCAACAGAGGACCTGGATTTCGTGGTAACCGAAGCAAGCGGTCATGACCCGGAGTTTGTAGGTGGCACCTCTAAGTTTCCGACCGTCACCGATGATCTCGATCTTCAGACCACCAGCGACCTGGTGCAGGATGAAGCCAATAGGCCTTCTGAGGAGTCGACTTCAAACACAATGCATGAACCTCATCACGGCAACACCGGCCAGATCGGCGAGACCGATTCACCTCTTCCGCCTACGGTCGATGACCCACCGGCACCACCTTCGAACCTCGGTCGCGCGCCAAAGACTCCCATGGCTAATCCCGAACTCAGATCAGGTCCCGGTGTTAACCCAGACCCCAGACAAGCTGCCAAATCCGGCGACGACAGTCTGTACTTGAGTGATCGTGAGAAGGAAGAGATCATACGCAAGATTGGTAACGGTGAAGCGGTGAACCAACATGAGAGTGGACCACATACTCCCATGCCCGAGAAGCCATCAAAACCGACCGTTGTCCTGGAAAACCTGTCCGAAATGTCAAGCCCGGCCATCGCCAGGCGAGGTTGTGGGATCGCGTTCTTCTATCGCAATTATATTCAAATCACCGGCAGTCAACAGCTGCACCCCGACGACGAAGTGCTGGTAAACGGACGGGCCTATAAACTGAAGTCGAAGCAGATTCGGCCGGGCCTCATAATCGGAGCCGTGGCCGGCCTGTTTGTCATAGCCCTGATTCTAATTGGGTCCTCCATGTTGTCCACCGGCGATACCGGCAACGGCGAGGTGATTGGAATCGTGCTCGATAAGTCCGGTGAGCCGTTCGCCGACGGTGCGATCATACGCTTTCCCGAACTGGGTCACGCCGTGAAGTCAAACCCCGAAGGTTTTTTCCGGTCCGGTGACATTCCCAGCGGGTCGCATGAGATGGAATACAAAATCGACGGTAAGGTGGTAGCCCAGGAATACATCACCGTTGCCGCCGGCCAGACATCTACAATAAGCTTAGCGCCCTCCGTACAGAATGCCGGCAGTCCGGCAACGTCCGCCTCTTCGCCGGTCCAGAGGTCCGCCGTGGCACAGAGCCAGTCGACGCCGAAACCAAAGCCACGCCAACCCTCCCCCCCCGCCCAGCAGGGCGCTTCCAAACCCGCCAAATCCAAGTCCGGGTCCAGCTTGGCCAAACTGGCCTTAGAGGCAAATATCGAAGGGGCCCGACTGATCCTTGACGGTAGTGTTATGGGTGCAGGTAATATGACCTACTCGCGTATCAAAGCCGGCCAGCACAAGTACGTCGTCGAGGCCGACGGCTACACACCAGTGTCCGGAGTGGTCGAGCTCAAAGGCGGGCAAACAAAGACGCTCACAGCTCAATTGCAACCTATGCAAACGGCTCAGAAAGAACAGACATACACCGCCGAGGATTTCTACTATTCCGGTGTGGCCAGTGTCAAAGCCGGGGAGCACACAACCGCTATCGACGACTTCACCAAGGCAATCGATCAGGAACCTGGCTACGCCGAGGCTTACCTGGCTCGCGCCGACGTCCAGGCCAAGCTCAAGAAGGCCGAGACGGCATACGACGACTACATTCGAGCCGCAGAGATATTCCGGTTTGAAAAGAACTTCAACCGGGCCATCTCGGCATATAACTCCGCGGTGCAGGTGAATAAAGAATCCGTCACCGCTTACCTGGGACGTGGCGAACTCTACTTGGCCAAGGGTCAGGAGATTGCCGCCATCGCCGACTTCGACGCCGCCAAGGGGATAAACAAGAAAAACCCGGCCGTGCATTTTGGTTTGGGCAAAGCCCGGTTCCTTCTGGACAACCACAAGAAGGCTATCAAACACTTCAAAGAAGCCCGTTCGCTCGATGAGAACAACCCGGTGGTATACCAATACCTGATGCTGAGCTACATGGCTCTGGACAACATCAAGGAAGTGAAAAAGAACTTCCAGAGATTCGCTCAGGTAGCCAATCAGTCCGAGATGGAGCGGATGGTGACCGACCAGAAATACACTGCGGTTTTACACGTCGTGGACGAGGACAGATGAGCGACAGTACCACAGGTAAACTCAACTGCTGGCAATTCAAAAACTGCGGGCGCGAGCCGGGCGGCGTATTGACCGAGTTGGTTGGTGAGTGTCCGGTTGCGCGCACGATGAAATACGACGGACTCAACGACGGCATCGGCGCCGGACGAGCCTGCTGGATGGTGCGCAACGCAGCCTGTAAAGAAGCACAGAATATGTCGGCGCCGGTTGATCCCTGCCACACCTGCGATTTCTATAAACGAGTGGTCTTTGAGCAAGACGAAGAGACCTGCTTCCGATACACCTCGATCCCGGTCTGACAAAACTGTCATCCACCAATGCACCCTGGACCCCTCGACTCCGCTCGGGGTGACAATTGCGTGGCGCATGAAGACATACACCACGCACATGCCGTATTAGTTCGTCGGTTTGTTGACGTCGAGCAGTTTCAAATGGCGGTCCAAAAACTCCACCTGTTTGCGATACTCTTTAATAGTGTTGACCCGCTTGCCGGAACCGTGGCCTTCATCGGCAAAAATCAACGAATCGACAACACCGCCGTTTGCAACCACCGCTGCAAGAATCTGACGAGCCTCCCCCACCGGTACGCGTGGATCATTGGCCCCATGCACAACCAAAAGCGGTGTCTTGATAAGATGCGCCTTGTGGATCGGTGAGATATCTTTCAAATGTTCCGGATCGGACAGCGGGCCATACTCGGCTTCACGCAATGCCCGGCGGTACGGTTTGGTGTTTTCAAGAAAAGTCTGGAAATTCACAATGCCCACAATGTCAATTGCGGCGGCGAACAGATCGGGATATTCGGTAATCATGCCGGCTACAACATAGCCGCCGTAGGAACCACCACGGATTCCGATCATGCCGTTCTGAGTGTAGCCGTTTGCGATCAACCAGTCCACCGCCGCCTTGTAGTCTTTGAGTGACTTTTTGCGGTTCTTGTAGTTGTCCATGTTCAGGTAATCACGACCGTACCCGGAAGATCCACGCGGGTTGGGAGCAAGAATACCATAACCATTGAGCAGAAGATACTGGACGTTACGCAGGAAGTACGGCTGATACTGACTTTCGGGACCGCCATGAGCGTGAACGATGAACGGAATCGGCTTTCCTTTTTCATAGTCGGGCGGCAAGTACAAGAAGGCCGGAATCTCCAGATCATCAAAACTCTTGTAGCGGATCAGTTGAGGGTCACGAAACAGTGAACGATCGATTCCGGCGTAGATAGAGAAGGTCAGCTGTTCTAACTCGCCTTCCTTCGGGTTCCACTTCCAGACATCGGGGGCGCGGGTCGGTCCGGTGAACGACACGATGCAGTTACCGTGCTTATCGAACATACCGCCACCGAGGATTCCGTCCAGCGGCGGACCGGGCACTTCTGTACCGGTCGCCCACTCACGCATCCGCAGTCGCATATAGCCATCCTCGTTCACCTGCGCAATTTGATACTTGTAATCGCGCGAGAAGCCCATATTGTCAATCTCCCACTTGGGATCGATCCAGCCGTCATCGGCGAAGCTGATCTTGGGATCGCCGACCGTCATCTTGGCCAAACGCTGTATGCCGTCTTTGTTGTCGTTGCAAGTAAGGACGATTGTTCTGTTGTCCGGCATAATAGCCGTAGAACCGTGCATGACATCGTGATCGTCGTCGTTCAGTTTCTGATACTCAAGACTGTTGAGGTTCAAAAGGTAAAGTTCGTTGTTCACATTTGATGTGTAGTTAGCGATCAGCAACAGGCTGCCGTCTTCGGACAGATCGGCAATATAGTTGTAGCCGGTCACGCCCCCTTCTTCGCCGAAAACTTTCGTTGCCTCACCGGTAGCGACATCCATGCGATAGATGAAAAAGTCCCGGCCGTTCTCCTGGTTGGAACGGTAGAAAACCGACTTGTCATCCTTGGCCCAAATGACCGAACCCATCTGGACATCTTCAAAACGGGTCAACTGCAGAACGCGCCCGGTTTTGGTATCCATCAAGTATAGCTGTGACTGCTCGGAGCCACCGGTGGAGGCGCCCACGATTGCCATATTCCCGTCGTGCGAAAGTACGAAGAAATCGATTCCGTCTTCAAATGTTGTCAACTGGTACGGCCAACCATCTGCGGTAATTCGATAGACCTGAGAGGCACCCGACATACCGGAACGGAAATAGACATCCTTGCCGTCCCAACTGTACCCGGCCGGGCTGATCCCACCGATATTGAGAAAAGTGGCGATGTCCGGGATGTACTTCCCTTTAGACAGAAGCGAGGTGGCATCTTTGTCCTTGCTCTGGGCCGTCAATGTCAACGGCAATAATAGAGCGATAGCCAGTAATGATATGGCGATAACTTTATGATTCATCGGTTCCTCCGGAGGGTTTTGTTTTTGTGTCTCGATTAACTGGACGAACATAGGCCAAAAAAGTTCAGTCCGCAAGTGGGAAAAGAATGGGTGAGGGTCTCCCCACTACCTTTCGGTCGGCCGCAACGTAAAGTTATGCGGTCTATTTTTATCATTATTGTCATTGCCAAATCCGACCTTTCCGCTATATTGCTAGTGGTCGTAGCTGAACTTGGCAACGACCGTACCCTTACCGAATCTGGTGCTATGGGCCACCCAGGCCTTACACCTGCTCTTAAATGTGGAGAGTTTATTGATGTGCAAACGCTTAATACTTCTTCTGATGTTCGCCGCCCTCATACTGTCCCAGGTGACATTTTCAGGTTCGGTGGATATGCTGCCAAAAAGTGTGAGTGTTCCGCAGCAGTTGCTCATGCACGATTCTTTAGTCTGGGCTCCCGGATTGGCCGAATTCCTGGCTGCCTGCACCTCGTGGAGTTATTTTCATTGGGGTAATCCTGCTTACTTCGGATGGCACAATCCGAATCAGTATTTGGATGTTGACTTTTTCAATACTCGGTTCAACATTCCACCAACCAAGATTTGCACATTAAACAGCACCAGCCTGGCTTTTGCAGGGTCGCAGATGACCGGCAATCCCGATTTGATGATCTATCTGTGGGATGATAATGGCTCCGGTTTCCCCGGCGACGTTCTTGATTCCATTCTCGTTCCGAATTCCAATCTGCCTACGGGGCTGGGCTGGGTTAGTAATGAGCCGTTTAGCAATGGTCCATGGGTCTTTACTCCCGGAGAAGAGTTTTTCATCGGTTGGACTACGGTTGGTGGTCCGCTTGATACGCTGGTTTGTGTAACCGATACCGGTGGTGGTCCCTGGGTGGGTGAAAAGCGTTCTAGTTGGTACAACGACGGCGCCTGGCAACCACTGGAAGATGTCTATGGACGGAATTATGTTTTTGTGTCCTTTGCTAAAGTCTGTTGCTACGAAGTCACTCCTGGAGATGTTGACGGAGACGCCGTGGCCGACTCCGTGGACAATTGTCCCTTTGTCTACAATCCCGAACAGGAAGACAGCGACGGTGATGGCGTGGGCGATGCCTGCTGTTGTTTGGGAATTCGAGCTAATACAGATTTTGACCCCGATGACATCATCGATATCTCCGATCTTGTCTACCTGGTTGATTACATGTTCACCGGCGGTCCAGCCCCCCCTTGCCCCAATGAAGCTGATATTGACGGAAGTGGTGGTGACCCACCCATAGACATCTCCGACTTAGTCTATCTCGTGGATTACATGTTTACCGGTGGACCCGAGCCGCCAGCTTGTCCATAGGGCGAGCTGTACCCCAGAAACAGCATACTCACACGCCGCGCCCTGCATCTGAATGTATGCTCAGTTAGAGTTGCTAAGCGCGGAGCGCACGAAGGTGATTTATCACTCACCGATGATCTTGACTATGACACGCTTGTTGCGCCTGCCATCAAACTCGGCATAGTAGACCTGCTGCCAGGGACCAAAGTCGAGCCGACCGTTAGTGATCGGCAGAACCACCTGGCTGTGCATCAGCAGATTCTTCAGATGGGCATCCCCGTTGTCTTCGCCGGTGCGATGATGACGATAATCAGGGCCGAATGGGGCCAGTTTATCCAGCCACTCATCAATATCTTCAATCAGGCCGGATTCGGCATCGTTGACATAGATCGCCGCCGTAATGTGCATCGCGGAAACGAGTATAAGCCCTTCACTTACGCCACTCTTATCAAGCGCCGCTTTAATGTCGGCGGTGATATTGATATAATCCCGCCGCCGCTTCGTGTTAAATGTCAGGTAGTCGGTGTAGCTTTTCACAGACGTGGCTGCCCTTCAGAGGTTATCTGCATCTTCGACCGGTTTCAGTTCATGCTTCGACTTCGCTCAGCATGAGGTTACGCCTGCTCACGTAGAGCCCACAAGGCGCGAAGCGCCCGAAAGTGATTTATCACCTCACCCTGAGCGGCTACTCGGTCTTGTTGTCTATCCAGGTCTCGAGCGAGTACTTGTCCAACAGTTCCGCCCTCAGTTGCTCAGCCTCAGCAGCAGCAGGGTAGGCCCCGACACGCACACGATAGAAACTCTCGCCGTTCACTTCGGATTTGGTCATGTACGGCTCGTACCCCCGTTTGCGAAAGAGGTCGATCAAGTACTGCGCGTGTTCGTAATCTGTACAGGCTGCTATCTGTACGGTGAAACCCTCACCTGGGGGTGCATCGGGAATATGTTCGGTCTCCGCCGGTGTTGCGGCCGCGTCAGCCTCACTACTTTCCGCATCGTCGGCCGCACCGACCCCGGTGGTATCGACATCCGCGGCCGAGCTATCGACGCCTGCACTTTCCTGTTGGGTGACTTCCTGGCCGAGCTTTTCGGCTTCGTCTTGGCGATCGGCACATCCGATCATCAGCACTCCCACCATTAATCCTGCAATGAACAGTTTCATCATGAGCTTTCTATTCAGCGATGAGCACCCGACGTTTGTTTATTCACGATCGGCACACTGGGTATTCAGTCGCACGGTTTAGTCTCCAATTACTCCGATAAAAGCCCCGGCGCTTAGTGGTGTCAACATAAAACCCCTTGACTGATATCTGCCGAAAAAGCCCTCTCATGGATCATGGTAGGCGATCCGCCGACACCGGAGCAACGCGGCAATCTCACTCACTGTCACCCTGAGCGCAGTCGAAGGGCGAATCTTTCAGAGTTCTGTGCGCGGCAGATGTCCACATCCGCGGTCAGGTGATATCGCGCCGACGTCGCCCGACTCCTTCTTTGCCGCCCGGAAGCTGTCAAGCGAGTCGCCTTACCGCACTTGCTGATGACCGAAGAGTCCGAGATTCAGTCAGCTCTTGGCGAGATGCCCCAGTGGAGCTTCTCTTTGAGCACTTTATAAAAACTACTGGTGGGAAAAATAATGACTTTGAGACAAAAATCAGCTTGTGAGATTATCAGCCGGTCAGTGTCGGATAAGGGCGCGCTAATCTGACCGTCCAGAGTCAATCCGGCGACCTCATGTGACGAGCCTATACGTAACTCCAGAGTATCTGAGGCCGAGAAAACCATCGGTCGGGTCGACAGGGAAAAAGCAGCAATAGGCGACACCACGATCGCTCGCATAGCCGGATGCAGAATGGGTCCACCGGCGGCCAGAGAATAGGCGGTTGACCCGGTCGGGGTTGACAATATGAGTCCGTCGGCCCGATATGTGACCAGCTCTTCCCCGTTCACTTCGAGATTGATGTCGATCAGGCGCGCCACCGGACCGTTGTCGATTACCACGTCATTCAGCGCATAGGGCGATTCCAAACGCGGTCGGCCTTCAATCTCTGTCTTGAGTAGCATCCGTTCTTCGATAAGGTACTCGCCGCGCGCAATCGCCTCAAGCGCGTTTTCCAGTTGGTGCGGTCGAAGCTGTGTCAGGAAACCCAAAGAGCCGAGATTGATTCCCAGTACCGGCGTCCCGGCCGCCCCTACCGCCCGAGCGGAGGCCAGAAAGGTGCCGTCTCCACCCATCGAAATAAGAATGTCGGATTCTTCAGCCAACTCATCCAGTGGTACTGTGAGAGTCCCATCGCAGATCGACTCAAGCTGCTCACGACAACAGAACAACTCATGTCCAGAGGCCTTGACCCAGTTCTGCACGGTTGCGATGGCCGCTCTCGCGCCCTCGCGTTTGAGATTGGCAATTAAGCCGAACCGCATCTGCTCTTATCCTTTATCGTCGCTCTTCACCAGATGGGAGTGCTCAACCACTGACGTTCTGCGTGAGTTATCACCTCGACGGAGCCTCAGCTTGTGCAGGAAGCCGCCGTTGGGTTCATCGGGTAGCGCCAGCTTGACGATACTGTCCACCACACCTTCGACATCGAGATTTATTTCTTTGAGCAATAGGTCGCGGGCGCCGTGTGTCACAAATCGATCCGGAATGCCCAGGGCCTTAAACTCGCCCCGGTAACCATCGGTCATCAAGCAGGAACCGACTGTCTGGCCAAAACCTCCGCGCAGGACGTTCTCTTCTATAGTCACAATAAGCTTGGCTTTTTTTGCCAGGCTGTTCAAGCAGTCAAGATCAAGCGGCCTCACAAAGCGGGCGTTGACGACCATGATGTTGACTCCCCTTTGCGCCAACAGGTCCCTGGCCGCCAGGGCTGTCGAGACCATAGTACCCACGGCCAGGATGACTATATCGCTCATCGGTGAACAAACTTCCCAGCGGCCCCAATCCAGCTTTGCCGGGTCATCGGAAAGTTCATACGGGATCGAAGCCCTTGGAAAGCGTATAGCCACCGGGCCGTCGAGTTCATTGTCGACTGTGTAGTGCATCATCGAGCATAATTCATCACCATCTTTTGGCGCGGCCACGGTGAGATTGGGCACAGCCGCGAGATAGGATAGATCAAAGGCGCCATGGTGGGTCGGCCCGTCCTCACCCACCAGCCCGGCGCGATCAATACAAAAAACAACCGGCAGTTTCTGCAAAGCAATATCGTGGATTATCTGATCGTAAGCCCGCTGCAAGAACGTCGAGTACACCACCATGTAGGGCTTGGCTCCTTCGGCGGCCAAACCGGCCGCAAAACAGCCGGCATGCTCCTCGGCAATGCCAACGTCGAAGAAACGCTCCGGGTATTCTCCGGCAAAACTGTCGAGCCCGGTTCCGGAGGCCATCGCCGCCGTGATAGCAATCACCCGTTCATCCTTGGCCGCCAACTGAAGCATAGTGTCACCGAACACCTTGGTGTAGGCTGGACGACCGGCTTTTTTGTTGGGCTTGCCGGTTACTTTGTCGAACTTCCCGACCCCGTGGTAACTGGCCGGATCACCCTCGGCCGGGGCATAACCTTTACCCTTGACGGTGGCCAGATGAAGAAGCACAGGTCCACCGAGGTTCTTCAGACTCTGGAGAGTTTTTACTACCAGCGGAAGATCATGACCATCGATCGGCCCGAAGTACCTAAAGCCCAGGTTTTGAAAAAGTCCACCCGGAAACAAAAGGCCCTTGATGGATCCTTCAATACGCGATATTGCCTTGCGAATCTTATCACGTCTCTTGAAACGGCCCGTAAGCTCCCAGATTTCGTCACGCAGCCGGTTGAATTTCTCATCGGCCATTATGCTGGTCAGGTACTTTGACATGGCGCCTACGTTCTTGGAAATCGACCAGGTGTTATCATTGAGAATGACCAACATGTCCTTTTTGGAAGTACCGACATTGTTGAGTCCTTCAAAGGCCAATCCACCGGTCAGAGAACCATCTCCGACCACCGCCACAACTTTGAAATCACTCCCGGCATTATCGCGAGCCGCGGCAAAACCCAACGCCGCCGAGATGGCCGTCGAGGCATGACCGGCGCCGTAGGCATCATATTCAGACTCCGCTCTCTTGGTGAATCCGGCCAGACCGCGGTACTGTCGGATCGTATGAAACTCATCCCGCCGACCGGTCAGCAGCTTGTGGGCATAGACCTGGTGGCTGACATCCCAGACCAGTTTGTCGGTCGGCAGATCAAAGACATGGTGCAAAGCCAAAGTCAACTCCACCGCGCCCAGATTTGTTGCCAGGTGGCCGCCGGTTTGAGAAACAGCCGAGACTATCTCTTGACGGACCTCTTCGGCCAGTTCCACCAGCTGATCAGGTGACAGATTCTTGACATCCGCCGATCCGCTTATCTTGTCCAGATACTTCATTGTTCCAGCAAACTATGCTCAGCTTTGTCGCTGCCCGATATACTCGGCGATCTGCCGCAGCATGTTGTCATCCTCGTTTTCAAGGGCGGCTTTGGCGTCGTCAATAAGCCTCACAGCCACCTGACGCGCCCGAGCCTTTCCGACCACGCCGGGATAAGTGGCTTTCAGGTTCTTACTATCGGAGCCGACTTTCTTTCCCAACAATTTCTGATCCCCTTCGATATCCAAAAGATCATCAATCACCTGAAAAGCCAGACCGACTTTTTCGCCGAAACGAGTAATCCGGGCCAATAGCGCAGGCGGCGCATCGGCCAGGATCGCACCCACGCGCACGGCGCAGCGAATCAGCGCGCCGGTTTTGCGACGATGTATTTCGACTATTTCGGCCTCGTCCACATCACGCCCTTCAGCCTCGATATCCGCAATCTGTCCACCCAACATCCCCTGGGTGCCGATAGCCTGGGCCAGTTCGACCACCGGCTCCGTTCGACCGGTCGAGGCCATTAGTTCAAAAGCGATATCATGAAGAGCATCACCGGCCAAAACCGCAATAGCCTCGCCGAATTTCTTGTGACAGGTCGGTTGGCCCCGCCGGAGGTCATCATCATCCATGCATGGCAGATCATCATGGACCAACGAATACGTGTGGACCATCTCAAGAGCTATCATTGCCCTATGAATCGGCTTGTCGTCTCCGCCGGTGTCGCCACCGCAGTATTCACAGGCGGCCATCGCCAGCAGCGGACGCAACCGTTTGCCACCGGCCATTACAGAGTAACGGAGAGCCTCGTGCAGACTCTTCGGCTCGGTAGACTCAGCCGGCAAGTGTTTGTCAAGCAGCCGGTCGACCAGCTTGCGCCCGGTCTCCAGGAAAACACGGCCATCAATTGTCGGCGAAGGCATCAAACGTCGGCCTCCGCAGACTCAAAATCGGTCTCGACCGGGAGGTTGTTTTTTTCGGTAATGATCTTAATCTTTTTTTCCGCCGCGTTGAGTTTTTGATGGCAGTCTTTGGCCAGTTGCAATCCCTCGGTGTAGAGTTCTATCGATTGCTCCAGCGATGCCTCGCCCGACTCCAACTGCTCGGTTATTTCTTCGAGTCGTTCAAGGGCCGATTCGAAATCTCTTGTCTTTTTCTTAGCGGTCATCTGCACTATCCGATTTTGTTTCCTCTACAAACGACTTTATACGGCCGTCAGCGAGGACAGTTTCCATACGATCGCCGGGGAGAACATCTTTGACCGAACGAATCAAACTCCCTTTCGGAAGCCGTCGGCTGACCGCGTACCCGCGCGCCAGAATGTTCAGCGGCGACAACGTCTCCAACCGGGCAAGCGATAAAGATAAGCGGTTGCTACTCTTTTCAAAACTGTTTTTTCCAGCCGTCTGAAGCGCTCTGGAAAGACTGTCCAAATACTGTTGTCGCTGAGCGATCAAGTCCAGTGGCCGGGCAAACACAGGACGGGCCAGCAGCGAAGACAACTCGCGACGAGCCAGACTCACCATCTGCTCCAATTGCGATGCCTGACTCCGCGAATAGGCGTCAAGCCGCTCAGCCATCTCGCGCTTGGACCAGACGGCCAACTCTGCCGCGGCTGACGGCGTCGGCGCGCGCAGATCGGCCACCAGATCGGCCAGGGTGGTGTCGACCTCATGACCGACCGCTGAGATCACCGGTATCTTCGAAGCGGCGATTGCTCGCACGGTCAACTCGGTATTGAACGGCCAGAGGTCCTCAAGCGACCCGCCGCCGCGTCCGGTGATGACAATATCTATATCTTGGCGGCTGTTGAAATATTCAATCCCGGCGGCGATTGTTTTCTCGGCACCGTCTCCTTGCACCTGAGCCGGGTAGATTATCAATTCGACTGAGTTGTTGCGACGACGGGCGATCTGAATAATGTCACGGATGGCTGCCCCGGTCGGTGATGTGACCACGCCGATCTTCTGCGGAAATGGCGGCAGTTCCTGTTTACGTTCAGCGGTGAACAATCCTTCAGCTTCCAGCTTTTCATGAAGTTGCCTGAAAGCCAGTTCCAACTCCCCCACTCCGACCGGGACGAGTTTGCGACAGTTGAGTTGGTAGTTGCCACCTTTTTCATAGACTGTGACATCTCCGAACGCGAGCACCTTCTGTCCGTTCTCCGGTTCGAACTTGAGGTATCCTCCGACTGATCGCCAGATGGTGAGTTTGATTGTGGCGCGTTCATCTTTGAGATTGAGATACCTGTGCCCGGAGCTGTGATGAATATAGTTGGACACTTCGCCTTCGACCCACACTCCTTGCATGGTCGATTCCAGCGCCTCTTTGATCCTGCGCGTGATCGCCGATACCGTATATGCCTGCGTCGCTGTTGTTGTCATGAGTGGAGTATACTGGTTTGGGATGTGTTGGGGCAATAACTATTGCGGAGAGTGAGATTCACCAGAAAACCATCCCTTCTCACTGCCACAGTTCGGCAGTACCGTTGTTTGTGGTCACATAAATGCTGAACGTGATAACCATGCGGCCGTAACGCGGTATTGAAGGCCCACGTAAATTCGATGTCACAAAACTCCAGTTTCTTTCCCGAAGGGGTTGACTAGTCACATCCGTATGATTATATTCTCTTCAACGAAGGGTTGAAAAACCGACGACATATACTACTTAGGGAACAGACATCTGCGACGTCGTCTAATGTGACGGAGTGCTGTGGGAATGGGCACGGATCAGCTTGGTGAGTGCGGGGATGGTTATGAAGAACGGGAATAACGCGGTAATTGAGGCCCACGAAAACATGGTGTCAAGAAAGTCCAGTTTTCGTTCAAGCGGGGTTGGCAGGACGCCAAGCCGATACGTGGCAGCACAACGCTTATGGCATTAGACAGACAGAAGTTAGCGGCTCGCACTCTGATAATCCTGAAGGCGATATTCATACCGATTGTGGTTGGTGTTACAGGAGCTCTCATTGCTGAGTTGAGCAATACGTCTTGTCTTGAGGTCAAGTGCGAACAGTCGGTGTTGGCTGGTTCGGCAACTACGGATGTCACAATTGACGTTTTGGACTGCACCGTGTGTGGTCTGGAGGCATCCTTCGGCTTTGAGATTGAGCCCATTATTAAGGCTATCGAGCCAAACCACTTAAGGCAGTATCGAGAATGGGACCCTAATACTAGCCAGTTGCTGCTCAACTTACCAGATGACTTGGAGCTAACTGAAGGCGACAGAATATCACTCCGTATTAGCTCCAACGGCGCGAACCGAGTCTCAAACATGATGAACCTTCATAAGAGGGTTACAGCATTCAGGAAGATCCAAGCCGCTGGGAAACGTAGTTTCATCTGGAGACACGTCCTGACAAGCACTGGTTTGGTTACCCTGTTCTTTATTCTCCTAGTTTTTCTCATTATTACACCGACGGAGAGGTGGTATTTGAGTACTAAGGCGATTGCGCCCAATCAACATCAGCAGGAATCACTGAACATTCTGTGAGCACCCGAATGATATCGCTCGAAAGCCATAAGTGATAATATGACTTCTATCTTACAATTTGTGGGGCAGGCATGGGCATGGATACTTGTGTCGTTTGTGGTGTTTTTGCTATTCCACCTTCTGACCGTGGCAGAACGACGCTACGAACGGCTATCCGCTACGGTTTACTTCAGAATACTAAGAATCTCACGCCTCGCTGTGTTACCTGTGTTTTTCGGGCTGCTCATATTCCACCTTTCACAAATAGAACAACCAGTCTCGGCCCTTAGCCGCTCCAATGATGTTTACAAGTTTGATGAGTACCGGGATCAAATGAGTTGGGAAGTGCCAGTGGCTAACTCACCGGTGGACCAGCAACGTATGCTAGACCAAGCAGTAACATCTGTGATTGGACAGACTCACACTCTCTTTGACAGTGCCCTTGTGAGAATAGGAATGGGCGAATTCGACAGTGCAATAACGATGCTCGATACCCTCATTGCACGCGGCACTCCGGATTCAGTGCTGAAGAGCGACTGGCTTTATTTCCGTGGATTAGCCTGTCAATTCGGCGGGAATACGCCAGCTGCGCTTGAGGACTTCAATGCTGTACTGAAGTTGAAACCAGATTACGCGGAAGCTTGGTTGAATAGGTCTATTGCTTTACTGGATCTTGGGAGGAACGTTGAAGCCGAAGCTAGCATGCGAACCGCTGAGTCCATCGCCGCAAGACCAGGAATACGGGACTATTTTATTGGAATGTACTATTACAGACTGGAGGAGTACGCACGAGCACTGGCGTATTTCCAGGCTGCAATAGAGGACTCCAGCCAGTATGTCTTGGCCTGGTTCGGAAAGGGTATGGTACATTCAACCATTGGGCGGCACTATGATGCTATTGCCAGCCTCAACACCGCACTCGAGTTTCGCAAGGGATTCCCCGAGGCATGGTCCTTTCGTGGCTTGTCTCATGCTCGACGAGGCGAAACTGATTCTGCGCTTGCGAGCCTAGATAGCTCCTTCCTGTATGGCAAGGATATCGGCATGGCCTTGGTAACCAACGCTGGCGCGTTCATCGAACTTGGCCGTTACAGGGCGGCCATCGCATGTGTCGACAGGGCATTGACCTTGGGCAGAAACAACCCTCAAGGGTGGTACTACAAGGGCGTTGCCTTGGGCAAGGTTGATTCGACCCGCGCAGAAGCACTCTCCGCGCTCGAAACTGCACTGACGTATCGACCCTCTTTCCCGGAAGCAAGGATTGAGCGAGCGGTTCTCAACTACTTGGAAGGTGATTCGATACAGTTTCTGAGTGACCTTGAAATTGCCTATGATCTGGAAGCCAGTCGAAGCAGACTATCCGCAATGCTTCGACGTGGGGAAGCATTCTCCCGGATTGGGCAACATGACTCAGCTATTGTGGCATACAACGAAGCCTTGAAGCATGGTAGTGAACACCCTGAACTCACGTTGAATCTCGCGCTGAGGTTCCAAGAGGAAAATGCACCGGACAGAGCCCTAGAAGCGCTTCAATTTGCGCTGGAGTACGAGAAAGACTGGCCTGAGGCTCTGGAACTCTTGAGCATGATCGATTCCGTCGGACAAAAGATAATCCCCGAAGGGCAGTGAGGCCACACTATTTCCTTCATGCCCCCTAACCCCCCCGCACCCTTTCCGCCAGCTCTTTAGTGATCCCTTTCAACGCCATCAACTCCTCTACCGTAGCAGCCTTGATGGCTTTGATGGAGCCGAAGTGTTTTAATAGCATCGTGCGCTTTGCAGGGCCAATGCCGGGGATGTCGTCCAAGGCAGACTTGATCGTGCGCTTAGAACGCACTTTACGGTTGTAAGTGATCGCAAAACGATGAGCTTCATCGCGGACCTGTTTAAGCAGCATCAAAGCAGGTGAGGCACGGTTGATCACGATAGAATCGGATATGCCCGGCACAAAAACTTCTTCCAGACGCTTGGCCAGTCCGATCACCAATTGGTCGGCAAAACCCAGAGACTTCAACTCGGCCACAGCCGATGACAACTGCCCCTTGCCACCATCGACAACAACCAAATCGGGCGGCGTCTGATCCTCTTTGGCGATACGGTGAAAGTACCGTCCGATCACCTCGCGCATCATACTGAAATCATCTTGCCCCGACACACCTTTGATCTTGAAATGCCGATAGCCGGACTTTTTCGGTTTGGCGTTTTCGAAATAAACGCACGACCCAACAGCATCGGTCTCCCCCGTGTTCGAAATATCAAAACAGACCACCCGCCGTGGCGAACGCGGCAGTTTCAGTTCGTCTTTGAGGGCCGTGACCATTTTGCTGGTACGTTCGGATTGCTTTTTCTTCTGGATCAACAACTCGTCCAGCAACAATCGTGCATTGGCCGTGGCCAGATCAAGTAGCCTGAATTTCTCGCCCTTTTTCGGGGAGGCCACTTTGACCGCCGAACCTCTAAGTTTTTTCAACCAGGCCCGCAGCAGCCGAACTGCTGTCGGTTCAAAGGGCAGATGGATCTCTTCCGGCAGGTTGGGCTGCTTGTTGTAATACTGTTCGATGAAGTTTTCAAGCACGACCCGATCCGAGTCAGCTGAGTCGACCGACATCTGAAAGTCCTGCCGTCCGATCAACGCTCCCTGCCTGATCTGCATGACAACGGCCACGGCATCACGCTCCTCACGAGCCAGCGCCACGATGTCACGGTCGATTAGTTCACCGACATCGACTTTCTGCTTGAACATGAGTGCCTTGACGGCATCGATCTGATCACGACGGTGGGCAGCCTCTTCGAATTCCATTGCATCGGAGGCGGCCTGCATCTTCTCAGATAGCTGATCGATCAATGCCTGTGACTTTCCGGACAGCACCATGACGATGGCGTTTATCTGTTCGGCGTAATTGTCCTGGCTCTGCAAATCCTCACAGGGTCCAAAGCAGCGCTTGATATGGTAGTCCAGGCAGACTTTCTGCTTTTTGCCGGTGGGATGCGGAATGACGTAGTTGCAGGTGCGAATGGTGAACATGTGGGTCAGCATGGCCACCGTCTTGCGCATCTTCTTACTCGATGTGTAGGGGCCAAAGTAAGTGGCGCCGTCTTTTTCGAGCCGCCGCACGATCAGAACACGCGGGAAAGGCTCGGCGGTGATTTTTATATATGGGAAGTGTTTGTCGTCTTTGAGATCGATATTATAGCGCGGTTTGTGTTCACGAATCAGATTTGCTTCAAGAATCAGCGCCTCAATCTCGTTGTCGGTCAGCATCAGTTCCAGATCGACCGCCCGCGCCACCATCCGTCGCGTTTTGTCTTCTTGATGCCGTTTCGATTGAAAATAGGTGCGGACTCGGTTGCGAAGGTTCTTGGCCTTGCCGATGTAAATGATCTTGCCCTGGTCGTTGTAGAACATGTAGACGCCGGGCGAGGTCGGCAGATTCTTGAGCTTCAGGCTAAGCTCTGGTCTGACCGGTGTCATTTTCCGTCTCGAACCGCCGCCAGCAGGATACGCCGCGCTCCGACATAGCGCTGTGACCAGTAACTTTCTGAGAGCTTGCTGATAATCACGCCGCGTGAGCTTGATGCATGCAGGAACTCACCATAGCCCGTCCAGATGCCGACATGCCCAACCGGCCTGCCGTCAGTCTTGAAAAACACCAGGTCACCGTAGGCGAGATGTCTGCGATGAACCGGTTCCCCGATCAGCCACTGCCGAGCCGTCGTGCGCGGCAGGTCGCGATTGTCGAATTTCTTGAAAACTTTGGCCACAAGATGCGAGCAGTCGACACCTTTGTCGTATTTCGATTGTCCCACGTATGGCTTGCCCAGGTAGCTTTCCATAATCACGCCCAGGCGCAAAGAGTCATTGGTCGAAAGACGCTTCGGACGCGTCGGCTCAACCTGTGAAGGTCGCTGCTCTCCCCCGGTACGATAACGCGGGTGAGGTCGGCATCCGACAGAGATGACCAGAAGAATCAATATGCTAAGTTTGCTATACATCAGTCCAGCTTCGGATATACTATTCCAAACGTCTTGTGGAAATATATCCGACAACCGACAACGAGTGCAACAACAAACAAAAGGTATCCCGGATAGTAGTATCCGGCCAGCAGAGTCAACAAAAGCAGTGGGAGTTTGGCCGCGAGGAGCCCCAGGCGCTGAGAATTCAACCCCAGACTGACCAATATAGGCAAAGACGAGAAAACCGAGAGATACACCAAAACCGCCTGTTCGTTCCACCAGGCCAGGGCGGCCGAGGCCAACATCAAGATCAGAGCTATCGATTTGGCCGTGACCGGCGAAAGCACTACGGCCACAGTGCGTTTATCGGTCGCTGCATCACCGGCGCGATCCGGCAGAGTTGTCATGATGTGCACTGAGGCCACGGTCAGAAAGAAATAACAGGGCCAGACCCAATAATACCGAAAGTAATGGTACAGACCGATCGGTGGCAAAACTGCAAGTGGAATCAAGAACCCAAAACACCAGGCATTGGCCAGCAAGCCGGACATCGGTCGATCTTTCAGCCTGAACGGCGGCGCCGAGTACAACCAGGCGACCACGAATCCCTCCAGAAAAATCAGCAGCATCAGTCTTGACACGACAGCGGCAAAGGCTGCACCCAAGACGGCGCAGATCAGGTAGGCTGTGATGAATCCGCGCGGGCTGGTCAGATCGCGTTGCAGGAAACCGAGTTTGTCGTTTAGCAGGTCTGATTCATAGTCATAAATCTGATTGACATAGAACGCCCCGGCCGCCATCAGACTCAGACAGAACATTGTTCCGAGATGCCAGAGATTAAAGCTCTCGCCGAGGTTTTGGTGGTAATGATACAGGCTGACCAGGTAAACGGACCAGACCGGTAGATGCAAAAGTGGTCGGGCCGCGAAAAAGTAGTCGATTAGTTTCATCAGTGGATAGATTTCATGTAAACATACATGAAGGGGGCGGCAAACAGTAGCGAGTCGAAACGATCAAGAACCCCACCGTGACCCGGAATGATATTGGAGGAGTCCTTGATATCAAGAGATCGTTTCCACATTGACTCGACCAAATCACCGAGTTGTCCAAACAGCGAACAGCCGAGTGCACATATCAGAAGGTGGTACAAAGGAACATGCGACAATCTCCAGAAGTACATCAACACTCCAATAGTGAGCGCTCCGACTATCCCGCCGATGAAGCCTTCCACGGTTTTGTTGGGCGAAACGGTCGGCGCCAGTTTGAGGCGTCCCAACCATTTACCGATGCCCATGGCAGCCGTGTCGCCGACCCAGAGGAGTCCGAACAGGAACAGCAGATAGTCTCCGCCTTCGTAAAACCCAACACTGTTTCCGTCCCGAGACATGAAAAAGCCCTGGCCGATCAGACGGACGAACGGGTACAGCAGCCCGATGTAGGCTACGCCCCAAACCAATCTGGTGTGCTGTATGAAAAGTTCGCCCGGTGGTTTCTTTCGAACTGAAAACATCAAGGCCGTGACTATGAAAAAGATCAGGATGGCTGCCAGTCCATTCAGAGGCCTGGGGTAGCCGTGCCATGCGCCGTATGAGTCGGCTGAAAAGTAAGTTGCCGTTACGCACAAGGTACTCAGCCAGAAATAACCGGATAATACAGTGTAACCCTCTCGGTACAAGTACTCACCAATGGCAACCAGCGCGAAGGCTAGAAATAGCCCATGGAGGAAATCACCGCCCCGATAGCAAGCCCAGAGGATTCCGGGTATCGCAACAGCCGCTACCGAGATGCGAAGAATCAGATTGCGACTCATCGCGGTTTCCCCTTGCCGATCTTGCCGAACCTGCGTTCGCGCTGCTGGTAGTCGGCGATAGCCCCAAACAGTTCCCGGCGTCCAAAGTCCGGCCACAAAGCATCAATGATATACAGCTCCGTGTAACTGGTCTGCCACAGCAAAAAGTTCGATATCCTTTGTTCTCCGGAAGTGCGTATCAAAAGATCGGGGTCCGGCAAATTGGCCGTATACAGAAAGCCGCTGAACAGTTCTTCGTCGATCTGAGATGGTTGAATCATCCCTGCTTTTGCGGCGTTGGCTATCGACTTCACGGCATCAAGAATCTCGGTGCGACCGCCGTAGTTCAGAGCCAGGTTGAGCACCAGGCCGCGGTTGTTGCGCGTTTGTTCAACCGCGCGCGCCAACACCTTGCGACGGGCAATCGATAGACCGCCGATGCGGCCGGTTGTGATCAGTTTGACATCGTTCTTCATCAACTCATCGATCTCTTTGCGCGTCGTGCGACTCAGAAGTGACATCAAGGCGGCCACTTCCTCCCTGGGACGTTTCCAGTTCTCAACGGAAAAAGTGTACAAAGTGAGGTATTCGACGCCAATCTCGCCGGCCGCAAGAACAACCCGTTTGACAGCCTTTACACCGGCCTCATGACCGGCTGTTCGGGGTTTGCTTCGCTTGGCCGCCCAGCGTCCGTTTCCGTCCATGATTATCGCAACATGCCTGGGTATTGGCTCATCGTGACCGAGGATGGCTTCTTTGAGTTGTTCATCGCCCGATTTCATTCGGTCAAGCTACGAAGCACCGAGTAACATGGCAAGCGCAAATAACTCCCCGTGTGCGCAACTGGATCACTCGGAATAGCGGGAGACAGAGCCAACTGAGGTGCGGTCAGGCGACTCGCCCGACACCACACGTCGTTCGCGTCATGGATCGACTATAACGGAGTCTACCCCGGTTTCCAGACGGTATTGTTCGGTGGAAAACACCCCTTCTTTGGCGCCGATTTCCCAAATGGAATCCGGAAACAAGTACCCCCCGACATCTGTCAGTCTGAATCCTCGGGACAGATGTTTGAAACCCTTGATGTTGGGATAGTGCAAATAAAGTCGATGCAGGACGTATTCATCGCGGCTGATCACCGCCAACCCAACCGGCAGGGCCATGGTGTCCTCGGGCGTATCAAATCCGATGGATAGCATCTCACCGCCTGGGTCGTTGGGGAAAAACGTATACAGGTAGTCATCTGAAAACACCTGCGGCCGGACAAACGTTACCGGAGGTATCCCATCGGACGTGGAGCGTTGGACAACCTGCGAGTCAAGTATGCCCCCGGTAAACCAGTAACAGATAACGGCGGTATCAACCGAAGTTATGCGACCATCGGAACCTACTCGCTTAAACAGGCTGTGGGCAGTGACCTCTACATGCAGGCCGCCTGCAAAAGTGTTGTTTTTTTGAGATTCGGCTGCCGCCTGCTTGCAATAAAACTCCAAAACCTGATCCCCGCCGTAGTTGTCCGAAGCCGAAAGCGATAAGGCCAGAGTAATAACGGGTAGGAAGGTCCATACTAACCAATTATGGCACTTTTCTGTTGACATTACACGGCCAATATACGTAGAATATATAGAGTTGCCAACCGACACTCTTGCAATATTGACAATTGTGTCAAACTCTTCCGTCGGCGGGCTTTCAGAAACGTTACGTGGGGAGTACGGATTGAGAAGATAAAACAGGAGGTTTGATATGTTAGTAAGAGACATGCTGAGTTCCTCACCGCATGAGATCATTACTGTGGACCCAAAAACAGGTGTCCGCGCGGCTATGGAGACGCTCATCTCCAACAAGATCGGATGCCTGCCGGTATTGGACACTACGGGCAATCTGGTCGGGATACTGGATGATCAGGATATTTTCAAGGCTGTGTACGAGAACCAGGAGGAGTTCGAAAAGTTTACCGCCGAAGACCTGATGACCTCTGATTTGATAATTGGTATGCCGGACGACGACCTGAATTACATAGCCGGTCTGATGGCCAAAAACAATATTCGATATATCCCGATTATGGAGAGCAAAAAAATGATCGGGTTGGTCTCACCGGGTGATGTGGTCAAGGCGCAGATGACGCACATAGAGATCGAAAATCGGTATCTTAAGATGTACATGGAAGGGACGCACCTGGGCTGAGTCTGGGATTCACCGTATTGGTCACATGGAAACGGCCGGGCGGTGCGGAAGTTACGTGTTTGAGACCGACCTTCCGCCAACCTGCAACCGTGACCCGCAGACTGCTCACTGACCGTCCACCAGCTAACCGCAACAAGACTGATAGCTCTTTGGAGATAATTGAATATGTTGGTAAGAGACCTTCTGACATCAAAAAAACGTGACATCATCACTACTACTGCCGAAACCGGTATCGACGAGGCGATGGGTTTACTCATCGACAATGCCATTAGCTGCCTTCCGGTTCTGAGCTCAAAGGGCAGGCTCGATGGGATCGTGAGCGACAAGGACATCTTTCGACTGATATTCGAACACCGGACCGACTTCAAGAACTACAAGGTCAAAGACGTAATGACCTCTGATCTACTGGTCGGATTGCCGGGGGATGATGTGAACTATGTAGCCGGCATGATGATGAAAAACCGTATTCGCCACATTCCGATTGTTGAGCGTGACAAACTGTTGGGTCTGGTATCGCAAAGCGACATTGTCAAGACTCGCATTAAACGCATGGCTGTTGAGAACCGTTATCTGAAGCTTTACTTCGACGGCGACTATCCGGGGTAGCACAATACCCCGTCATGTCGGACTTGATCCGGCATCCAGTTCCGTATACTCACACTTCCAACAAAAACACAGTTTAGGTAGGTCGAAACCCCTGGTCCGAGGGACCGCCGAAGGCGGGTTTCGACACTTTTTTACTTGACACCGCTAACGCAATCTATTATACACCAATTGCAATGAATAGTGCAAGACTGACAATGAAGGAATTACGCGCCTTGGCCTTCGTAAGGAACACTCTAATGCACAGTGGTAAGCCCCCGTCAATTCGTGACTTACAACGACACCTAGGGTATCGTTCACCAAGAGCCGCTGCGTATGTTCTAGAACGACTTGAGACAAAAGGATATATCAATAGGCCGCGCCGTGGGGAACTTACGGTTCTTGAGGACATCGTTGATAATGAAGAGAACGCCCAAACGGTGTCCATTCCGCTCGTAGGCAGTGCACCATGCGGCACCCCGGTGCTTGCAGACGAGAATGTGGAAGCGATGATTCCGGTGTCGGCACGCTTGCTGAAGTCGGGACAGAGATACTTCATGCTAAGAGCGATAGGTGATTCGATGAACCAGGTTGGAATAGAGGACAGGGAACTCGTCTTGGTTGAACAGCAGCCGACTGCCCAAGACAGGAATATCGTTGTGGCAATCGTCGATGGAGAGGCAACAATCAAGGAGTTCCATCGCCAACTCACGAAGATAGTGCTGCACCCGAGGTCATCCAACCCGATACACCAACCAATAGTTTTAACACAGGATTTTCGGATCGCAGGTATCGTGAAACATGTCATTAAGAACAGATAGGAGGTTTGATTATGGCAAAAAAGAGTATTCACATCACACCGTTAGGTAAGAATTGGCAGGTCAAGCGGGCCGGGTCGAGTAGACCAATATCGACCCATCTTACCCAGGCCGCCGCAGAGAATGCGGGTCGCCCAATTGCGCAGAAGGACAAGACCGAGTTGTTTATTCACAATCGCAAAGGGCAAATACGCGATAGAGACAGCTACGGAAACGATCCGTTTCCTCCCAGGGACACTAAACACTAAGGAGACCGACACATGAGTTATCTAGCCATGTGCACCTTTGACTTGAAAGGTGCAGATAAGCAAGACTATCAGAAGGCATATTCTGAACTCGCGCTGATAGGCCTAGCAGGAACGCTAACATCCGACGGGGGCAGGTCGGTACAATTACCGACAACAATGGTCGCTGGGAAGTTCGACTCGCCCAATGTTGCACAACTCAGGGACTATCTGACCGACAAGATTAAGCGCGCGTTTACTAAACACGGTCTTACATCTGAGATTTTGGTACTTGCGGGTGGAGACTGGGGGTGGGGTCACGGAACAACGTAATCAGGTGTCTCAAGCAATTTAGAGTGCTCTCGCATGTAGGCATTTGTCTCATGTGGCCGGCGTACGTCCTCGTGCGCCGACTACACCACGCTTGCCATGTGCCACAGGATCGAAAACCTTGCGGCTCCGATCCCCCTACACTTCCAGAACGTCGGCTTCCTTCGCCTCAAGTAGGGCGTCCACCTGAGCGGAGTACTCACCGGTCATTTTCTGAACCTCATTGAGGCCGTCCCGTTCCTGATCTTCGGAAATCTCTTTGTCCTTCTGAGCCTTCTTGATATGATCGTTGGCATCGCGCCGGATATTGCGAATAGCAATCCGACCCTCTTCGGCCAGGTTGTGACAGTGCCTGACCAGTTCTTTGCGGCGCTCTTCATTGAGGGCCGGCACCGGGATGCGAATGATCTGACCATCCACTACCGGGTTGAACCCAAGGTCGGCTTTTTGAATTCCTTTGACGATCTCGCCAACCGTTCCTTTGTCGAACGCCTGCACCACCAATAACCGAGGTTCCGGCACGGTGACAGTGGCCACCTGGTTCAACGGCATGCTCGCTCCATACGCTTCGACCGTGACGGTATCCAAAAGATGCACTGTCGCCTTGCCGGTGCGAACGGCGCCGAACTCACGCTGCACCGACTCCACGCTTTTGGCCATCCGCTCTCGTGATTCTTTGTAAATTGCATCCAGCATAATCGAACTCCCACTTTAGATTGCTGCCTAACAGATCAGCGTACCCACCTCTTCCCCCACCACCGCTCTTTTTAGATTGCCCGGTTTGTTGAGGTCAATAACTCTGACCGGGATTTCATTCTCCATCAGAAGTGATACGGCTGTGGAATCAATAACCTTCAGTTCCTTTGTCAGGATATCCATGTATTTCAGCCTGGGATAAAACTCCGCATCGGGGTGCTTTTTCGGGTCGGCCGAATAGACGCCATCGACATTGGTGGCCTTGATCATAACTTCGGCGTTGATCTCCATGGCCCTAAGCGAGGCCGCCGTATCGGTGCTGAAAAACGGATTACCGGTGCCGGCCGCGAAAATCACCAATCGACCTTTTTCCAGATGACGCACCGCCCGCCTTCGAATGTACGGCTCGGTGAACGCCTCTATAGCCACCGCCGACATCACTCGTGTGTAGCAGCCCAGCTTTTCCAGAGTATCCATCATGGCCAGCGAGTTGATCACAGTGGCCAGCATGCCCATCGAATCGGCTGTGACCCGATCCATACCCAACTGCGAGGCCGACAGCCCCCGAAAAATATTGCCGCCACCGACGACAATGGCCGTCTCTATTCCAAGATTCTTTATTTCCGCTATCTGCGAACAGATCGACTGTACAGTCGCCGTATGAATTCCCACCTGATCAGGACCGGTGAGAGCCTCGCCTGAGATCTTTATCAGAACCCTTCGAGTCGGCGTTGAACTGTCGTCGGGGTCCATGCTACTCGCCCAGTCGGAACCGGCTGAATCGTTTGATCTGGATATTCTCGCCCAAAGTCCCGACTTTTTCCTTGAGAAGATCAGCGATTGTCTTGTCGTTGTCTTTCACGAAGGCTTGTTCCATCAAAACGATTTCAGATATGTATTTTTCGATCTTGCCGTCAACGATCTTATCAACGATTTTCTCGGGCTTCCCTTCGTTGAGAGCCTGCTGCCGATATATCTCGCGCTCTTTTTCGATCAACGATGAGTCGACATCGTCACGCTCAACACACAAAGGAGCAGCGGCAGCCACATGCATGGCGATGTCGCGAGCCAGACCCTTGAAATCATCCGTGCGCGCTACAAAGTCAGTTTCACACGCAACCTCCACCATCACACCAAGTTTGTCACCGGCGTGGATATAGGAGGCGATCAGCCCTTCGGAGGTACTACGTCCGGAGCGCTTGGCCGCCTTGGCGATTCCCTTTTCCCTGAGAACTTTGACTGCTTGCTCGAAGTCACCCTCGACTTCAGAGAGCGCTTTTTTGCAGTCCATCATGCCTGCTCCGGTTTGTTCCCGAAGCTCTTTTACCATTTTCGCATCTATTTGCATTTCTCGTAGCCTTTCGGTGTCTATTCGGTCGGGTCGGTGGGCGGAGCGTCGTCCGGTTCTTCGGAGGTGTAAACAGTGGGCGCAACTTCCCGAACCTCTTCGGCGGCCGCCTCAACGGCCTCGCGAGTCAAACCGGTCTGGGTCTCCACACTGGCATCGACCAATTGTCGGATCAGAACCCGGATCGATTTAATGGCGTCATCGTTGCCCGCGATCGGAAAATCGATCGGATCGGGATCTGCATTAGTATCAACGATACCTACAATCGGAATACCGAGTTTGACCGCCTCGGCCACCGCGATCTTTTCTTTGCGCGAGTCTACCACAATCATCAACCCAGGCAGCACGTTCATCTCTTTGATGCCGCCGAGAACCTTGTTAAGACGGGCGGCCTGGTTTTCGAACCTGGCCCGCTCTTTCTTGGTGAATTTCTCTGCCCGTCCGTCGGCTTGCATTTGCTCGATCTCTTTGAGCTTCTTGATAGAGTTTTTGATGGTATCGAAATTGGTCAACATACCGCCCAGCCAGCGTTCGGTGACATAGAAAGCACCGCAGCGCTTGGCTTCTTCCAGTATTACCTCTTTGGCCTGTTTCTTGGTCCCGACCATCAAGATACTCCGACCGCGCCCGATCACCTCGGCCACTTTTTTCTTGGCCACCTCCAGAGCATTGACGGTCTTCTGAAGATCAATGATGTAAATACCGTTGCGGGCGGCAAAGATGAACGGCTTCATTTTGGGGTTCCAGCGCCGGGTCTGATGACCAAAGTGCACCCCAGCTTCCAACAATTCCTTGACTTGAGCAGAAATCATAGCGAATCCTGATAAGATAGTTATTCTTTGCCCGGCGTCATCCCCAACCGAAACCCGCAGATTGCGGGACCATCGGTCAAGTCGGCCTGAGCTGTTTATTTCCCTGGACACCCAGGGATACAGAACTCCAGCTTAACGCTTGGAGAACTGGAATCGTTTACGCGCTTTTGGTTGACCGTACTTCTTTCGTTCCACTTCGCGCGGATCGCGAGTCAGCAAGCCATGCTTACGCAGAACGACACGGTTGCTTTCATCCATGACAAGCAGCGCCCTGGCCACGGCCAAACGGATAGCACCGGCCTGTCCACGAATGCCGCCGCCTCTGGCTGTGCATCGAATATCGAAGCTATTTTGGTGTTCTGTTACCAAAAGCGCTTCTTTGGCATGCGCCACAAGCGTCTCGCGACAAAGGTGATCAACTACGTCTTTGCCGTTAACCGTGAATATGCCTTTACCAGGCTTAAGTACGGCGCGCGCCACCGCTTCTTTACGACGTCCGGTGGCTGAAAAATTATCCTGTCCCATTTGCCTCTATCGGTTATAGCTCTATTTTTTCCGGTTTCTGTGCATGGTGACGGTGCTCCGGTCCGGCGTAGACGTGCAGCTTCTTGAGCATTTTACGTCCCAACCGGTTCTTCGGCAGCATTCTCCGCACGGCCAGCCTGAAAGTATCTTCCGGCTTCTTCTTCATCTTCTCGGCGAAGGTGGTCTTTTTCAAACCGCCGGGGTAACCCGAATAATGGTAATAAGCCAATTGCTCAGGTTTCCGGGCTCCGGTGACCTTGACGGATTTGGCGTTTATCACCACAACATGATCGCCGGTATCCAGATGCGGAGTGAAAGTAGGTCTGTGCTTACCTCTCAGAATTGTCGCAACCTTGGTGGCGCAACGACCCATGATGACGTCACTTAAGTCTACAAGCCACCATTTGCGGCCATTCGGATCTACAGTCGGTACAAAAGTCTTCATTAATAAACCTAGTTATTCTTTACCTTTTCAAAACCAGACAGACGAAGAAAATACACTTATTCCTGAGCTTGTCAACATAATCTGAAAAAAAAATGCCCGTCAGCCGGCCTGTCCTTAGAGTATCGACCTATGATTCAAAATGTTTACCTGTAGCCACTTAACCATGCGCCTGGCTCTGCGGGGGCGGGCGATGAGTCCCAGGCCAAGCCAACCCCGGCTCAGACTGGGCACCCACTAACCTCATCCTGAGCGAAGTCGAAGGATGAACCACCACCGGGTGGTCGCCTCAAGCCTTGCCCGTTGCGAGTGATGCAGTCTTGTAGGGTGGGTCCGTCTTCGCCTGCGCGCCGCGGCGTGGACCCGCCAAGCTTGAGGGTGCCACCCGACAAAGCCAAGCAATGTACCCGGCCTTCTACAACTTACCGACCAAATCAAGACCCGGCTTGAGTGTCTCAGCACCCGGTTTCCAATTCATCGGGCAGACCTCTCCCCCGTGCTCACGGACGAACTTGGCCGCCTGAAGCTTGCGGATAAGCTCATCGGAACTGCGGCCGATCGAGTTGTCGTTGACCTCATACGATTTCACGATACCGTCGGGATCGATTATAAACGTACCGCGAAGGGCCAGGCCGTCTTCTTCGATCATGACGCCATACTCGCGACTGAGGCGTCCGGTCGGATCGGCCAGCATCGGGAACTTGATCTTACCGATGGTTTCCGAACTATCATGCCAGGCCTTGTGCACAAACACAGTATCAGTCGAGGCTACCAGAATCTCGGCGCCGAGTTCCTGGAAGGTCTCGTACTTGTCGGCCAGGTCACCCAGTTCGGTCGGGCAGACAAATGTGAAATCGGCAGGGTAGAAAAACAGCACGACCCACTTGCCACGATGATCATTAAGATTAACACGGACGATATCGTTGGCCTGATACGCCTCCAAATCAAAATCAGGGGCGGGATGATTGATCTGTACCATTGTTGCTTCTCCTTTGTAAATACTCTTCTTCAAAATTCGTTTGTCTCCTCGTAGTCCCAAGACCCCTGGATTTGCTGTCAGTCGATTCGGCAATAAAAACGAGAGGTCTTCAGGTACGATCATCAGTGACCGATAACAGAAGAAACAGCTAAACGCACAAAGAGTTCACAAAAAACTGCTATGGAAAAGTTTTTAGCGCTATTCGAAAATGCAATCAAGAAACAGGCGGAACTGGTGGGTGAGGAGATTGCTTTTCAACAGGCCAAGAAAGCCGGGCTGGGCGTCTCGCCGGAAGGGCATATTGTCAGTTGCACCGGCCATCCTCAGTTGGTTCTGTTGAGGTTGATCAAGTACTTTACGGCCGGCGGCAACCTGTTGGCCCTGGTCGAATGTATGGCCCTGATAAACGAACTGGTGGGCAACGAAGTCAATGTAGTTGAAGACGGCCAGGCAGCCAAGGCCGAGCAACTGCAACCGACCGAGCATTAAGCCTGTGGCTTTTTGAGCTTCAGCTTATAACGCTTGTCAAACCTCCTGCCCTTGGAGCACACGCCACAGGAGGCCATTCTAAGTCTTTTCTGACGGGGGTACTCGCGGGAGCAGTGCGGGCAGACGTACAGATACCTGGGCGGCTTGCGCAGCGAGGGGTGAGATTTGGCCCGGACCGAGGCGCCTATCCGCTTCGCCTCCCTTTTGAATTCAGCGTCGTGCCGAAAGTGGCGGATGTGGATCATCTCATGTTTCAGCGTATCGGCGATTTCGTCCGGGAACAACTGGTGATACTTGCGTCCGATCCGAATCAGTCGCCGCCCAGGCGTATAAGAACCAGCCGAAGACATGCGGGTTGAGTATTCGATCTGCACTTTAGGTAGGCGACCTTCGAAGTAGATCCAATTGAACCGATCAAACATCCGATAAAGCTCTTCGAGTGTCGGCAAGTCGCCAGCGACTTCTGTGGTCGGCAAGTCTACCATCCGTTCGGCAACGGCCTCCTCACGAATCCGGGTATAAAGAGTTGCCGGAGCCGGCAGGGTTAGGGACTCCACTTGAAAGAGATCATAATTGAGCGCGGCCTGCGCTTTTTGTTGAGACTTGTTGCGGCGCATATCTGATCGTTCCTGTTGTATCTATTGATACATATCGGCAGGCCGGGAATCAACTTCAAAGGTGTAGAATCGGATGCCCTGGGGCCGGATTCCGGCGATGCTGCCTACACAAAAAACAATCGTGCTCCTCGGTTATCGGGAGCTTCTGACCGGTGCAACTGTTTCAGCCCGACCTCAGCAAAAAGCGACACCTGACGGTCATCTTTCTCGGCCGTACTAAATAGCAGTTTGTCAAAACTGAATTCCTCCTCGAACCAATAGAGCAGTTTTTCAAGCAGTACGCGGTCAAGATTCTCCGCCAGCCGCGATTGACGGACCCAAAAACTCGCCCAGGCGATATGCTCTACACTCTGTGCGTGGTGTACGTCCTCGTGCGCCACATGATTGTCAGGCCGTGCGGAGTCGAGGCCGGTACGCACAGGGGCATCTTCCGCCCACAAGGCCGTTGACAAAGCGGCACGAACTGTTTCGCCGAGCGGTTTGATATACAGACAACCAAGGCACTCGGTCGCGGCGGGATTCAAAACTGTATAAGTGAAAGCGACTCGGTCGAAATGTTCAGACTCATGCCGCGCCAGGTCGGCGGCGTTTTCTTCGATAGTAAAACTGTCGCTCGGCCAGTCGCTCAGACTCCACCTACGAAGCAGTTCTTTGCTCTCCATCACTGCACCATAATCCAACTCAAGATGTCTGGTACTCAATGGCTCAAGAACCATGTTCTGACTTATCAATCCAACCGGAACCGGCTCATCTTCGGGGTAGAACACTCTTCACTTTTCCTTCCTGCCACCGGGCTTGACACCATTGTCAGTGATGAAACTCGTAACCAGCGCCAACGGTGTCACATCGAAGGCCGGCGAGTAGACATGCGCATCGTCAGGTGCCGTGCGATCTCCGAACCCTTCGGTCACTTCGTGGGGTGATCGCTCCTCAATCACAATATCATCACCGGTTTCTGTTTCGTCATCGAAAGTCGAGGCCGGCGCTGCGACATAGAACGGCACATCATGATGTTCGGCCAGTACCGCCAGCGAGTATGTTCCGATCTTGTTGGCAAAGTCACCGTTTTTTGCTATCCGGTCGGCTCCCACAATAACATGATTGATCTCGCCCTGCTTCATGAGCATCCCGGCCGTGTTGTCGCAGATCAGGGTTACATCAATTCCCGCCCGCATCAACTCCCACACGGTCAACCGCGCACCTTGCAACAGCGGACGGGTCTCATCGGCGTACACTTGCATCTTCTTCCCTTGATCGTGCGCCGTGTAAATCACACCGAGAGCGGTGCCGATCCCGCCCGTAGCCAGCGCACCTGCATTGCAATGAGTGAGTATGGCGTCTCCATCGTTGATTAGTGTCGCTCCATGTTTGCCTATCTGCCGACACATGCTGCGGTCTTCCTCGTGGATTGCTTCGGCCTCCGCCCACAATGCACTGAGGGTATCGTGGATTTCTTCCGTCGGCAATTGACTCGCTTTGTTAAGCATACGATCAACCGCCCAAAACAGATTGACCGCGGTCGGGCGTGAGTCCTTGAAGCGCCGGGCAACCTCCTCCACAAACTCAGCATCGAAACGACCGGTCTGATGCACGGCCAGGGCCATACCGTAAGCCGCCGCGATTCCGATGGCCGGAGCGCCCCGCACATCAAGGCACTTGATCGCCTCAACCACGTCACGATAGTCCTCAAGTTCGAGGTATTTTTCCTCAGCCGGCAAGCGTGTTTGGGCCAGGATCACTACCTTGTTGTCTTGTCGTCTGATGGTCGAGAAGTTCATAGATGCCTGTTTGTTCACTCTCCGATTATCTGTACGATCAACTGCCGGTTGCGACCACGGTTATCGAATTCAAGAAACACTACTTGCTGCCACGTACCCAGGGTGAGAGTTCCATCGACAAAGGGCACCGTTATATCCGGTCCGATCAAGGCGGCACGCAAATGGGAGAAGCCGTTGCCGTCGTGCCATGTCTCATCGTGATGGTAACTCCGATCGGACGGGATCAGCTTTTCCCAAAACTCCGGGAGGTCTTGCAGCAAACCGGGTTCGTATTCTATCGTCGTCAAACCGGCCGTTGAGCCCGGCACGAAGACGGTCACGGTGCCATTGGAAACGTCCGATGCAACTACCGCTTCGCGCAACTGCGGCGTGACGTCGATTATATCGCCGGCACCCCGGCTGGTAAGAGTGATTTCTTTGCTTACTACCATTAGCTTGAACTTTACGGTGCAGCCCTGCAATTGTCAAAGTTAATTTGCGCCGCCATCTGTCTTGCCGGACTTGATCCGGCATCCATCTTCATTGACTGCGACGGGTGGCCGTCTCAAACCTTGTTTGGGAAGGGACAACGAGAAGAGCCACCCCCAAACCGAGTTTGAGGGTGCCACCCGAAAACGGGCACAATACCGTACCGTGCGTGGCAGATGTCCACATCTGCCAACTCTGTCACCCCGGCGAAGGCCGGGGTCCAGCCCATTCATGCCGAGCGCAGTCGAGGCATGAGCGCAGCATATTCGGGCACCTTTTCTTGAATAGGATTGTTTAACCACAAAAGGATTTCTTCGGGACTCAGTCGCGATAGCATTGGAAGCTGATAGCGATTTGTCACGAGAGCCACGGAAGGTCTTATAACCGCGTGTTTTTGAGAATGTAGTAACCTCTCTGCGCGGGTGTTCACCGGGGTAGAAGTTGAGAGCTATCCCGGTGTTTTTTTGTGTGGGCTCTTCTTGTAGGTCGAAACCCCTGATCCGAAGGATTCGCGGAGCGAGGTTTCGACAACCTTGTATTGAGTGGAGTTGAAGGGTGATGAAGATTATCGACACTTCCCACAGCAAGCTGTGGGCCACCTGCGGTTTCGACACTCGCGTAGCGAGAAGAACAGGGCGTGACCCTGTGTCACCCGGAACTCAACCGTAGAGTGCTTCATTATTGTTGACAGCATGGAGCGCGAGGTGTCGGGCAAGATTTCGCGCTTGACACCTGAATCTGAGCCGTTATAATTGAGACTGAATTAGCCGGAGGGTTGTGTGCTCGCTATTGCATCGTTCGCGGATATTGAACCACGATTCTCTCTGTTATGCAAGCATTCGATGACAAATGGATGAGGTGCGCCAGTGACCTTGTTGGACAAGTTCGTACAGTTTATTCGCATTGGGGCTGTTCTCGTCACACTCGTCCTGTGGACACCCCTCGGTCTCATCTGTTGGGTCCCACTCATGATCAGAACGATTGCACTTTTCACCAGTATGGTCATGGTATCATCCTTCAGCCGAAATGTTGACATGGAGGCAGCACAACAGAAGCTTAGCTTCGCAATCGAGTTCTACATATGGGGTTTCCAGAAAATCCTGGAAGTTGCGAGACAGCAGAAGGCTGGAAACATCCAACTTCGAAACGCCATCCAAACCAGTTTTGTGCAAGAACTGAAGGTGCTAATCGCAAACCTCATATACACAATTCTATTTTGGTCGGGCATAATTGTGTTGCTGTTTTGAACCCAGTCTTAGCGGTTCGGTCTCACCTTGCCCGAACCTGAAGAAGATCTATTGAGATTCAGAACCGTACGCCAGACGGTTCCATTGTCCAGACCGGCATGTCTCAGCGTCCACAAAAGAAAGTCAGAAGCACAAAGTTCCTGACCTACAAGACTGGACCCCGGATCAAGTCCGGGGTGCCACAAAAACGGCGGGTCCGAAAACGGACCCACCCTACAAGAAAAGATGGACCCCGGCCTTCGCCGGGGTGACACTAAATCAAAACCACTTCGGGACGGCTTTGTGGCCGTAACTCAAAACACCGGCGCTGCCCTCGGCTTGGATGCGACGGAACTCCATCCGCACCTCCATGCCGATCTTGACTTCGTCGACATTGCAGTCAGTCATCTGTGCCATCAAGCGCGTACCATCGGTCAGTTCGACAATGGCCAGCGCGTAGGGCCCTTCATCGCCCCACTGCCCCGGCGCAATGCGAATGACCGTGTAGGTAACAACCTTGCCGATGTCGGGCAGCCGAACGATTTCCTGTTCGGTGTCACCCGTTACCGGCTCGACATCGCGCGGCGGATAATACGTCTTGCCGCTCTTTTTGAATTTCGACGCTTCCAGACGGTAGCGCTGCGGGAACTCCCGCCAACTGCGCGAGCTAAACATAGTCATTACGCCACCTCCATGATGTGAACAACGGAAGACGCGCCGGAGCCGCCCATGTTGTGAGTCATTCCGACCTTGGGCGAGCCGGGGATCTGTCGCCCACCTTCGGCTTGTCCGGTCAACTGTTTGAAAACCTCGATAGCCTGAGCCACACCGGTAGCACCTACCGGATGCCCCTTGCACTTGAGTCCACCGGATGAGTTAACCGGGAACTTGCCGTCCAGCGCCGTCTCGCCGGCCAGAGTCGCCGGACCCGCTTTGCCCGGTTCATACAAACCGAGTGATTCGAGAATGACCAACTCGGAAATCGTGAAACAGTCGTGCACTTCGGTAAACTGTACGTCGGAGAGTTTCTTACCGGCCATCTTGAACGCCCGGTCGGCTGCGATCGTGGCGGCCTTGATCGTGGTCATGTCATCACGCTGGGCCAACGCAATTGTGTCGGTAGCGACACCGGACCCGATGATCTTGACGTATGGCTTGCCGAGCTTCTTGGCGATCTCTTCGGTGGTCACTATAGCGGCCGCGGCACCGTCGGTGATCGGTGAACAATCCAGAATGTGCAGCGGATCGGCCACCATAACGGAGTTCAACACGCCTTCGACAGTAATCTCAAACGGATACTGCGCGACCGGATTCATTGCACCGTTGTGATGGTTCTTCACCGCAACGGCGGCCATCATTTCACTGGTCGTGCCGTACTTGGCCATGTGGGCGTGCGCCATCATAGCATACAGACCGGGGAATGTCGCGCCGTGGAACACTTCGTACTCCTGATCGGCGGCGCCGGCCAGGGCAGCCGTGGCGCCGTCGCCGTCAACGTCGGTCATTTTCTCAAGACCGGAAGCCATGACGATATCGGACACACCGGAACCGACTTCGATAAAGGCCGCACGCAATGCCATACCACCCGATGCACAAGCCGACTCGACCCGCATCGCGGGAAGTCCGGCCATGCCGAGATAGTCGGCGCAGATAGCGCCAACATGCTCCTGCTGCGCGAACAAGCCGCCGGACATACATCCGACATAAAGCGAATCAAGGTGATCCACGCCGGAGTCCTTGATCGCAGCGGTGGCAGCGTCAACAAACAACTGCCTAAACGAACGACGCCATACTTCTCCCCACTTACTCATGCCGGCGCCGACGATACAAACATCTCTCATCGTAGAATCACCTCCTTAATAGTTCTTTTTGATTTTGTGACGGAACTTGGCGTAGGTGCCGTAGTCGATATAAGTCACGTTTTCATCCAACAGTTTGTGCGTGCGCACGGTCAGATCGCGCACTTCGTTGATGCGGTCGGTCACTTTCCAAATGAAAGAATCCGCACCGGCGCCGGAACCGTAAGAACACATGAAAATCATGTCGCCCGGATCGGATACGTCAAGCGTGGCCGACAGCCCTATCGGCGATGCACCCGAGTAGGTGTTGCCCAACCGAGGCGCAAGCCAACCCGGATCGATCTGTTCCTGCGTAAACCCGAGTTCGCGGGAGACGCGCTGTGGGAACTTACCGTTCGGCTGATGGAAGATCGCGTACTTGAAATCGGCCGGTTTCATGCCCGACTTTTTCAACAACGCATTCGATGCACCCTTGGTAGTTGCAAAGTATGCTTCCTCACCGGTGAACCGTCCGGCGTGCTGCGGGTAGAACTCATGTTCACGCCGCCAAAAATCCGGCATGTCGGTCATGTATGAATGCGTGTCGACACATTCAGCGATCAAGTTTTCTTTACCCATAATGAAGGCGGCCGCACCTGCGGCAGCTGAAAACTCAAGCGCGTCCGACGGCGCACCCTGCGACGTATCTGCCGCGATACCAAGAGCGTAATCCATGTGCCCGGCATCGACGTGACTCATGGCCACGAACATGGCTTCCGAGCCCGCTTTGCAGGCAAACTCAAAATCGGCGCAATGAATGTCCGGTGTTGCGCCAATCGCCTCGGCCACCGTGGTGCCTGACGGCTTGACCGCATACGGATGCGATTCCGAGCCGATATAGATGGCACCGATATCTTTCGGGTCGACATTCTGCGCGCGAATCAGAGCGCGGCGCGTTGCCTCAACCGAAAGTGTGATTGTGTCCATGTCCGGCGGCGGGACCGATTTCTCCCGCAGCATCAGACCTTTCTTGTAGCTGGGGGCGTCCGCTCCCCACACCTTGGCGATCTCTTCGACCTTGATCCGGTGTCGGGGTACATGGGCGCCGTAGCCGACAATTCCTGCCATACGAAACCTCGTTTCTCTATTGTTAACTCATCTTGTTTTTCATCCAGCCTCATCGAGGCTCCCGTCAAGGGCCGGTATGATAATTACAAATACCGGCGGCATCAAGTATTCGATCCAACTTTTTGGCCTGTCGTCTACAACGAATACGCACCGAACCAGACTTGATCGACCTCCCTTTCCAGGCACGGCTGGCACCCTCAAATCCGGTTTGGGGGTGGTTTTCGATATCCGCCCCAAACAAGGTTTGAGACGGCCACCCCACGCAGAAGTCGCATAGCGCTAAGGGCAAAAAGTGATTTATCACCGGTACCCCACGCAGAGGCTTTGCGTCGGGTGGGATCATCGGCGTCCACAGCGGAACCCACCTGTCGCAAGGCTTTAGAGGGCGTACCGTGGCCAGTAGACGTCCCTGTCTGCCCCTACTCGCTGTCTGGTGCACCTGTGGGCGGCGGAGACAAGCTCCGCCGCAGCCCAATTGAAAACGCAGAGTTGACACGTGTCATGCTGAGCGCAGTCGAAGCATGAGTCCTTATCTCGTAGGGCAGAACCGCTTCTGGTTCTGCCGCAACCCGATGGCGGAACCGCTAATCCGCCACGGCGGACGCCCTACGGGATCAGCGACTGTGAACCACCTGCTCGGAGATGCCGATACTATGAGAATGAGACTGATCTGGGCAATTCTGGTTTTCTTGTTCGTTGCGTCAGGACCGGCATACGCCGATCAACACTTCACGCTCGACAGCAACACGGCGTTCTTCGAAGGTGTCAACCTGGCCTATGTCTTTAACCCGCCGCCGAATATGAAATTGATCACAGAAGAGGCCAACGATGATGGCTACTCCTTTGCATTTATTGCAGAGACGGATGAGTACAAAGACGCTGGTGCTCTGGTCGGCGTAACGATCTTCACTTTGGGTACGAACGCTTTTGATTCTGTGGTCACTGCCGACACCGCTGCCATTCGCGAACACTATGGCGGCATGTTAACAATCACACCCGTTGATTCTGTGACTGCGTTCGATGGGTCTCTACTGCCGACGTTTTACATTGATGATGATACCCGTTTCATACCGACCGTGATGGTTTCATATTTCGATGGCGGTTCCGAGATTGTCCTTTTCGAGTTATCGATCAGCGCGAACGGTCTTCCCCGTTTTCTCGCCGAAGGCTTATTTTCCAGCTGCATCCAACACTTCAAAGCGCTTGTCAAAGGGGAGTTAGAGACGAGTGAGGCGGGGCCGTAGGCTAAGGTCCGCGTGCTAAAACGCTGGTGCATATTAGTTATTCTCGAGAAAAGCTCAGGCTAGGGAGCGTAGATGAACAAGTGGTAGCGACATCTTCCGAGCTGGCAGACTGTCAATACTAGTAGCCTCGGGTAGGTGAGCAAAAGATGATCCGGCGCCGGCATAAACAGTATTTCCAAAGATGTTTGCCTCAGCAGAATGGGTCGGTGTTGGAAACACAAAATCATTCGTGCCTCTTGTCGCCACGAATATCAGCCTTCGTCGCATTTGAGGCGTGCCATAGTCTGCCGCTAGTAACTCCAGATGCTTCACTTGGTACCCGATTCCAGCGAAAGCCGAGTTTATCTCCAGAAGAACGTTGGAGCTTTTCACCTGTCTCAACCCATACACATTTTCCAAGATTACTACTTCCGGATTCAGAATGGAGACGTGCTCGATATAATCTCGATAAAGCTGTCCCAACGGATCGGTTGTTGCCTTCTGTTTCCCAGCCACACTGAAAGGCTGACAAGGTGGTCCACCAATAACCACGACTGGGTTGCCTCCCATGTGATCTAGGACCGCTTCTCCTGAGAATTTAGTAATATCACCGAGAAAGAAATTCCAACTAGGGCGGTTGACTTCGATTGTATTCCCGCAGGCCTTGTCAATATCCGTGGCAAACTCTGTCCTGAATCTTACTAAGCCAGAAGATACGCGTTCGAAACCAAGGTCAAGTCCCCCAGCTCCACAAAAGTAGGAAGCGATCGCAACATCACCGACAATTCCTCTCCCTTCCAAGAACTGTGCAACCGAACGAGCCAATGCCTCTGCAAGATTGACAGGAACCGCGTTTCCTATCTGATGGTGAACTTCACCTAGACTGCCAACGAAGACCCAATCATCTGGAAAGTCTTGAAGACACGCAGCCTCCCTGGGCGTTATGTATCGATCCTCGACTGGATGAACAAACTTGTTAAAGACATATGCCGTGACTGTGAGACTTGGCTTGTCCATTTCGAGGCGCAGTAATCGCATGTTAGGACCACCGGTCTTCTTGGAACCTGTCCGTATGAAGCTCTCGTGTTGAAGATGTTCTGGTAAGTCCCCCATCTTCCCACCCGGAGCCAGATGCTTGATACGCTCAAGCACAACTCCACTATATTGCCGTGTGATGTGATTATGGATCATACAAGGTCGTTTCTGAGGAAAGCATCCTCTAGGGCAATAATATAATCAAAGGGGCGCTTCAAATCATCTTCCTGACACTTATAATGTCCAGATTTCTCTTTTACAAACGAAGCTTCATATCCCCAATATATGTCGTAGAATGGTTCGACATAGTCCTCGCCGTGCCGGTACGCCGGAAGATTGGAGATCAATGCCGTTTTAATACCATATTTGGCAAACCGGCGATTAGCATCTACGCTCAGCTTGAAAGTTTGGTATATTCCTTTCTTGATGTCGTCCGTCCGATCCATGCCAGCACTTGTCTTGGAATCACTTACAGACTCTCGAGCTGGCCAGTCAAAATCCTCCTTTGCATTCTTTGGTGGATGTCCGGATGCGTTGGCAACATAATAATACTTGGAGCCTCGATCTCTTTTGATATAGGCTTCTCGTATCTGTTGCCAGGTCTCAACAAAGAGATCGACTTTACTTCTGTTGCATTCCTCCACGATGAAGTTGACAGCAGAACAAAATGGCCAAAGATCATCCTTCGGTCTTCCCAACGGGATGAGTTCTTGACAATGCATATAGAGAGCACTATCGAGGTCTTGAATCTGTGTTCGTGTGAGCTTGTTGGGAGTCGCATCAGATTGCCTTGTGGGGCTGGAGAGTAGAAATGGAAATGTTGTAAGAGGGGAAGCTTTTACTTCACATAGAATCGTCCGGCCATCGGCATGCCTCAGTACAGCATCTGCGCTTCCAACGCCCCCAACTGCCCTAACTCTAGTGAGATTAGGAAAGACCAATTCAATGAATCGCAGGACAATTTCGCTTGTCAATTTACCAATTGCGCCCGACTGTGGTTTTGCTGCTTTCTGATAGAACCATGCACCTTTCTCTATGAACAGGGGTGCACACAGGTTTATGAACCCAAAGTGCATCGAATAGGGTGCAGGCAAACCTTCATAAACCTTGAAATGCCTCTGAATATCAGAAATGGTGTCGACATAGGCCAGGCTCATGAGAAAGTCAAACGCGAATGCACAATGTGTTTCACTCTTCCCCTTCGCCCATAATATCAGCCTATCTGCATGTGGTTTCCAAGGATAGGCCATAAGTGGTTCATTACCTACCTGCCCTTGAATCAAGTCTTCTGTTAAGTCACTCATTACAGTCCTTTCTCACTTCCCAATATAACACTATTCAAGTCCTTTTCATAGCGTCATTCGAGCACCAGTATCACATACTTACCCCTCCCACTCTTCAAGAACCTTCCTCTGCTCGTCCGTGATTGTCTCAGGTATCTCGACGTCGATGCGAACATAGCAGTCGCCGGTCTTGTTGCCGACTGCGAGGCCGAGACCTTTCAATCGCATCAGTGTCCCCGGCTGGGTACCCGGTCTGAGTGTCAAGGATACTCTCTTTGTCAATGTCTTAACGCCAACTGTGGTGCCAAGGATAGCATCTTTGAACGACACTTTCACTTTAGTGTATACATCGTTTCCCTTGCGTTCGAAATCTTTATCCGGCATGACATTCACCGTTATTATGAGGTCGCTGTTTTGTCCTGTGTATGGATCGGGCTGCCCCTGACCACGCAGACGAATCTTACCGCCGTTATTGATCCCGGCCGGTATCTTGACTTTGAGCTTGCGGCCGATTGGCTGAAGCGTTAATTCACGCGTGGTGCCCTGCACCGCTTCCATGAATCCAATCGCCACCGATGCTTCAAGGTTCGGTACGCCTTGCTGGTTTTGTTGTCTTTGTTGGCGGCCACGCCCTCTCTTCGGTCGTCCGCCGGTGGAAAAACTGAACTCGGCACTTCCACCTCCCCCACCACCGAACAGCGAGTTCAGAATATCCTCAAATCCGTCCAGGCCATCAAGACCACCGGAACGAAAGGTCTGAAAACCGCCGCCCCGCGGACCACCCTGCCGAAAGAACTGTGAAAAGTCCGCCTGTCCCCCACCGCCGGCACCAGCGCCGGTGAAAGCACCATACTTGCGCATGGTGTCGTACTCTTGTTTCTTCTTCGGATCGGAGAGCGTCTCGTATGCTTCGGAGATCGTCTTGAACTTGTCTTCGGCCGCTTTGTCGCCATGGTTACGATCGGGGTGGTATTTCATGGCCAGTTTGCGGAACTGCTTTTTGATCTCATCGGCCGAGGCCGAGTCGTTCACGCCGAGTATGTCGTAGAAATCCTTGCTCACAGATTCATCACAATCCTTTTGTCACTCCTCGTAGGGCAGGTCTGTCTTCAGACCTGCCACCCGGTCAAGCCGGGTCTTTCTATCGGCGGGTTCACGCCGCGGCGCGCAGGCGAAGACGGACCCGCCCTACAAGTTCGTTAGCAGTGTACCGGTTCAACGTCCTTCGGTCAAGCGACGGTTCATGGTTCGACTCCGCTCACCATGAGGCAGGGTGGCCCACCAATCTGTGAGCAGCATGGGTCTTCATCCGCTCCTTGCCGCCAGTCGTGAGCCACCCGTCTGTTAACGGGCGCGCGAAGCGCCAAAGACACATTTATGTGTGCTTCACCTCCTCGAACTCAGCATCGACAATGTTCTCATCGGAGCCAGAGGTACCGGATGCGCCGTTGTCACCTGCCTGCGATGTTTCTGCCGACGGTCCCGGCTGCGCCTGTTGATACATCTCAGCCGACGCCTGCTGCCACAACTGGTTCAATGCTTCGGACGAGGATGCTATCTCGGCGTTATTGTTCGACTCTAACGCCTGTTTAACCCGGTCGGTAGCCGCTTGAAGTTTTCCCTTGTTGTCATCGGAAAGTTTGTCACCATACTCCTTGAGCTGTTTCTCGCTCTGGAAGACAGCCTGGTCGGCCTGGTTGCGGGTTTCTACATGGCGTTTCTTTTCCTTGTCATCGGCCTCATGCGCCTTGGCGTCATCAATCATCTTGTCAATGTCCGCCTCGGACAGGCCGGAGGATGCCTCGATACGGACGTTCTGTTCCTGACCGGTGGCGAGGTCCCTGGCCGAAACATTGAGAATTCCGTTGGCATCGATATCGAACGTCACCTCAATCTGCGGCATGCCGCGCGGCGCCGGTGGTATTCCGGCCAGCGCAAACCGCCCGATAGATTTGTTATCTACCGACATTTCACGCTCACCCTGAAGGACATGGATATCAACCTGCGGCTGGTTGTCCGCCGCGGTCGAAAAAACCTGCGCCTTTTTGGTCGGGATAGTAGAGTTGCGTTCGATCAGTCGAGTCATCACGCCGCCAAGAGTCTCGATACCCAGCGACAACGGGGTAATATCGAGCAGCAGGACGCTCTTGACATCGCCTGAGAGCACGCCGCCCTGAATAGCGGCGCCCAGGGCCACCACTTCGTCCGGGTTAACGGAACGGTTCGGTTCGACACCGAAGAACTCTTTGACCAACTCGCGTACCTTTGGCATCCGCGTCATACCGCCGACCAGAATTACGTCATCGATTTGGTTGATCTTGAGATTGGCGTCGGTCAACGCCTGTGCGACCGGTTTCATCGACCGCTGCAAGAGATCATCCACCAACTGTTCGTATTTGGCCCGGGACAGCATGATGTTCAAGTGCTTCGGACCGGAAGCGTCGGCGGTCACGAACGGCAGATTGATAGTCGTCTGCACTGTTGAGCTCAGTTCGATCTTGGCTTTTTCGGCCGTTTCTTTCAGACGCTGGAGCGCCGTCGGGTCCTTGGACAGGTCGATACCGTCGGACTTCTTGAACTCGTCAACCAGCCAGTCGATGATATGCTTATCGAAATCATCGCCGCCGAGATGGGTGTCACCGTTTGTAGATAGAACCTCGAAAACTCCCTCTTGAAGTTCAAGGATGGAGATATCAAAAGTCCCGCCACCGAGATCGTAGACAGCCACTTTGCCTTTCTTCTTCTTGTCCATACCGTAAGCCAGGGCGGCCGCGGTTGGTTCGTTGATGATTCGTTTGACATCCAGTCCGGCGATCCGCCCGGCGTCTTTGGTCGCTTGACGCTGGCTGTCATTGAAGTAGGCCGGAACCGTAATCACAGCTTCTTTGACGGCGTGGCCAAGATACTCCTCGGCCGTTTTTTTCATCTTGGACAGAACCATGGCCGAAATCTCGCTTGGGGCATGGTCGCTGCCGCCCATTTCCACGACCGGTTCGCCTTTGCCGTTGGCTTTCACTTTGTATGGGTAGTTCTTGATCTCTTCGCGCACTTCGTCGAATCGTCGCCCGAGAAAGCGCTTGATAGAAAACACTGTGTTCAGCGGATTGGTCACTGCCTGACGCTTGGCCACCGTGCCGACCAGTCGTTCGCCGTTACTATTTATCGCAACCACCGACGGGGTCGTGCGACCACCCTCTGAGTTGGCGATTACAGTCGGTTCGTTTGCTTCGATAACGGATACCACACTGTTGGTGGTCCCAAGATCGATTCCGATTATTCTCGACATAACATTACCTTTATTCCTTTCGCACAGAAGGCCGACTCGAACGAGCCGGCCTTCTGATTCTTGTCACTTCGTTCAGTCATACCGGCTGTGCGGTTCAACCTACCTTGACTTCGATCTCTTTCGGCTTGGTCTCCTCCTTGCGCGGAAGCGTTACTTCCAGCAAGCCGTTCTTGTAGTCGGCTGCGACTTTTCCGGCATCGTAGTTGTCCGGCAGGGTGAACGAGCGGCTGAACTTGCCGAAGCTGAATTCGTTGCGGACAATGCTCTGGCCGTCCTCGGTGGATTCGGACTTGCGTTCACCTGTGACGGTGAGGACACCATCAGTAACGGTGACTTTGATGTCACCCTTTTCGAGACCGGGAACTTCAAAGGTTAGCGAGACATCGTTCTCAGTCTCGACGATATTGACCCTCGGCGTGAACTCGTCGGCTTCAGTTGAGGTGTGAGCCTGGCTGCCAAACAGTGAGCCAAATACCCGATCCATCTCTCTGGCCATCCGGTTGTGAGCTACTAAGTACGTCATTTTGAATCTCCTTTCAGTTTGCTTTTTTCTTTTGTCGCTGCCCATTGTATATGCAAGCCGCGTGCCAACAGGCATAAATGCCCATCTGTTAACACGTTAATGTTTTAGCTCAAACCCGACGCCACAAAAACCTGCCATAATGACGCGCGCCGAATGCCGTTCTGGCGGGAGTTGTCTGCCAGTTCTGAGGCCGCACTGCCTAATCGACAGATGGTTTGTGATAAGAGCCTGAGCCATAAAAACTGAGTGCTTGCGTGAATTGTCCGTCAGCTACATTATGAGAACATGCCCGGCTACTACGATGAAAAACTGTCCGCCGACCGGCTCAGGCGATGTTACGACATGGCGCCACCAAGAGTCGTGCAATATCTAAAGGCCGAAGTCGAGCATGTGCTGGGCTCTATCGGTTCTCAATCCACGGTCCTGGAACTCGGGTGCGGCTATGGACGAGTGCTCAATCGCCTGGCCGAGAAAGCAACCCACTGCCTGGGCATCGACACATCGCGGGGCAGTTTGTCAACGGCGCGTGAATTGCTGGAACAACAATCCAATTTGCAACTGGCTCAGATGGACGCGGTCGACACGGCCCTGGCCACCGCCAGTTTCGATGTCGTCGTTTGCATCCAAAACGGTATCTCGGCCTTCCACGTTGACCAAAGAGCACTCATGCAAGAGGCTGTTCGAATCACCAGGCCGGGTGGAGTGGCGTTGTTCTCTACCTATGCCGAGCGCTTTTGGGAACATCGGCTGGAATGGTTCGAGGTGCAGGCAAAGGCCGGGCTGCTTGGAGAGATCGACCACGATGCCACCGGCGACGGGGTGATCGTGTGTAAGGATGGATTCCGGGCGACGACAGTCTCCCCCGATCAATTCCGAGTCCTGACCTCAGGGCTCGATGCGGGAGTGAAGCTCTACGAAGTGGACGAGTCGAGTTTGTTTTGTGAGATTAGGGTGTGAGTGAACACAGAGTCTAACCTCTCACCCTTCGACTGCGATCAAGGTCATCAAGATGACGTAAGCTTGTGGTGGACGAATCTTCGGACTCGGCCACGAAGACCCACACGATCATAAAAGTACGAGAAGATGGATTCCTGCCTACGCAGGAATGACAGATTCGAGAAGCCCGCCCTTCGACTACGCTCAGGACGGTCCTTCGGACCAGGGGTTCCGACCTACTTGAGATGGTTTTTCAACGTGGCACACGAGGACGTACAGCACCCACGAAGAACTTGAGAGACACTCCAGGAGTATCAAGAGTGACTCATCACCTCATGCTGAGCGGAGTTGAAGCACGGGCAAGCCTGTCTCTCGCGCTTCGCGCGCCGTTGTTGAGTGCCACTCACAACAGCCTCATGCTGAGCGGAGTCGAAGCACAGGCAAGCCTGTCTCTCGCGCTTCGCGCGCCGTTGTTGAGTGCCACTCACAACAGCCTCATGCTGAGCGGAGTCGAAGCACAGGCAAGCCTGTCTCTCGCGCTTCGCGCGCCGTTGTTGAGTGCCGCTCACAACAACCTCATGCTGAGCGGAGTCGAAGCACAGGCAAGCCTGTCTCTCGCGCTTCGCGCGCCGTTGTTGAGTGCCGCTCACAACAACCTCATGCTGAGCGGAGTCGAAGCATGAAACCACAACTTGTCATTCTGGCGAAGGCCAGAATCCAGTCTTCGAATTCGGAACTAGATCCCGGATCAAGTCCGGGATGACAGAGAAGACGCGCGAAGCGCAAAAGCCATTTATGGCCGCGAAGCGCAAAAGCCATTTATGGCCGCGTAGCGCAAAAAGCCATTTATGGCCGCGAAGCGCGTGGAAACGACTTGTCGCCTTGCCGCTATGGCTCCAGCAACTCCTGGATCGCTTTGTTGATCGGAGAGTTTTTGGAAAACAGTTTATGTGTGCGCGACATGCCGTCCCGGTATTCCTGAATCGAATTGATGGCGTCCTCACCTCCGATACTCCCCAGCGCCTTGATCACGGCCAGCCTGATGTCGTCTTTGGAAACACCCTGGCCGACAATTCGCGACAACTCATCGTCGCAGCCTAACAGCTTGATCAGATAGGCCGTGGCATCGGAGCCACCCATCTTTCCAAGAGCAAAGACACAGCGTGCCGATAACAGCGGATGCCGCCGCGCGACATCGATAAACAACGGCGCCGAATCGGGCCGTCCAATAATGCCGGCCGCTATAACCGAGCTTTCACTGATTTCCTGATCGCGGTCATCGGCCATGACGATTAAAAGATCGCAGGCATCATCGCCGCCTATCTTTTCGAGTGAACGGACGATTTCCCGGCGCACCCGGATATCATTATCGTTGATGCGTAGGCGTAGTGCTGCCACACCCTCCGGGTCTTTCAGCGACCCGAGGACAAAAACGGTGTTGCGAATCACGTACCATCGAGCATCCGGTAACTCATGGCGATCCGATTGACGTTCGAACATAAGATCATCGGCCATGATACGCGCAAAGACTTTCAGGGACGACTTTCCCAATTCGGCCAGTATCTTCAATGTTTGTTGACGTATCTGGCGCACCGGGTGCGAAATTATATTGGCCAGAGCCAGAGCCACTTCTTCGGTTGCCACCGCCACCAGTACTTCCTGAATCGAGACGGCTGTTTCATGATCGCCCGTTATCAGGTCATCGACCAGGGCGCTGATGACTTCGGGACGATTTATATTTGAGAAAGCCTGTTTGACAGCCATGGAGTCGTAGATTGTAACCGTGTCCGCGAATCGACGTCGGGTTGCCATCGATTCCGTCAATCGTGCGACCATATCGTATCTGCGCGAAGTCATCCCTTTCTCAATCAGTCGCCAGATAACCTCTGAGAATTCATACGTCTCACACTTCTTTTCCAATCGCTCGATCACCCGACCGACAACAGCATCACAGACCGACGTGTCGGAAACAATGTCAAGGGCTTCCAGTGCACCTTCCATCATGGCCAAAGCGTTCTGTCGGTGTTTCGGTTGCGGCGCCTCCAGCATATCCATCAACTGGCCGACAACCTGAATCGCCTTGCCTCGCTGGCCGGTTTTTAGCAAACGCGAGAAACTGTTTGAGAACTCCTTGGAATCCGGCGATTCACCGTCCTCATACAGAAGTCGCACAACCAACTGATCTATGGCCTCCCCGACCTCCAATCGTATCGCCTTGAACGGCGCCATGTCTTGAGCCGACGATCCATCCTCCTCCGATTGTGAAGCGCTGAAGTCATCCAGACCCTCCAGAATCTTGGTCCGATCCGGATGGTAGCCGGTGAGTCGCATGGCCGCCTGGTAATCTTTTTCCAGGTGGCATTTTTGGGCAGTATCCTGCTCGGTAAGCATCTCGGCAGACAATTGAGACAGATGCGCTCGAATGTCGCTAAAGTCCAGTGAAGCCACTTTCTCCGGCAAGAGATAACGAACGAGGTCGATGTCAAAATCTATTCCGTGGTCGTCCAGCGCAGACTGTCCGGTCGTCTCCAACTGAGCCAACAGAGACGTACTGCTCCCCAGTCGTTGCATAATCAGGCTCTGGACCGTGTAATCCGCCTGCACGTCGCCTCGATATTGTTTGTTATTTTCGAAAATCGTGAAGCCGCGCTCGGAGTTTACTTCGATAGTGTCGATTTGATGTTCACGCAGGAGGTTGTTCAACTGGTTTCCGGGGTCAGATTGATCCCGACGATTGACGAACCGATCCATAAAACGACTGAAGTCTTCCATGCTCATTCTTCGTTCAAAGAGCAAGGCCTCAACTTCCAGACTCTGCATAAGGCGGGTTATTTCCTGCACGAACACGCTGTCTTTCAGACGGATGTTGAGGATGTGCAGATCACCCCTTGAGAGATTGAAATTGACGTAGCGCTTAGAGCGACAGATTCGTTCGCAATCGAGAAACGGTTTTTCCAGCGCTTTGCGGGCCATCGGGTGATGGGTACCGTAGATAGAAACCTTGCGTGCGGCCATGGCCAACTCCCGTACCAGGGAATGGGCCGCTTCGTTCATATCGTGATCCAGTATCGATTTGTTGATCGAGCCGGCTGACTTCTTCATGTGCTTCCCCAAAACAAGCTATCTCTCCTTGCTCTGTCGCGACCAGTATTCGCGACCCGTCGCTGATCGGCGGCACGGCCACGGCGCCTTTAAGCTGTCGCTGAGCCGTGATGGTGCCGTCAGCGACATTCAGACAAAACAAGTTGCCGCCCATTGTGCCGACCACCACGAACTTTCCAACCACCGTGGCCGAAGCTTTCACCACCTCGACCGTGACATGGCGCCAGAGCTCCTGCCCGGTTTGTGCATCCAGAGCCACCAGAGCGCCACTGCTGAGGCCGACAAAAAGGCGACCTTCGGCTACCGCCGGAGCGGTCCAGGCCTCCCCGCCGAGGGATACCTGCCACACCACGTGGCCGTCGTCCGGACTCACGGCAAACAGATCACCGTGGACGGAGGTGACATAGACCAGATCAGCAATGGCAACGGACGCAGCCAATGGTTGCGCCAAATCGACGCGAAACAACTCGCGACCGTCCTTGGCCGCCACGGCCAGCAGGATTCCGTTGGCCACCGGCTGATATATTCGATCACCGTCGCTGGTCGGACCGGCGACCAGGCGACCTTCAACTTTGAGGCTCCACAGCAAGTCGCCGTTATATGCATTGTATGCCCTTAACAGGCCGTCGCTGGAGGCCGCAATCAGGCGGTCATTTAATATTATCGTCCCCGCCGCGGCATCCTTAAGGCGTCTCCGCCAAATCCGGTCACGGCGAGTCAGGTCGATGCAATCCAGCCGCTCCACCGGCGGCGCGGTGCCGAAATAGGCCAGCGAATCGACCAGCGCCAACCCCGTCTGAGCCGCCCGTTTGGCCTGCCAATGGCCCAGGTAATCGCCGCCCATGGCGTCGTAAAAGCGGATTTTTCGCTTCGACCCGGGTACAATCAAAACGCCGTGACTGAGCGTGAGCGGACCGGCCGGCTTTTCGCTGCTGCCCCGTTCCCAAATGACGTTCAACTCTCCGTTGAATCCGGCCCCCTCGGAAAAACCCTGTCCCCGAAGGGCGCCTCTATGAAACGGCCAGACAGATTCAACCGCCATCTGTTCTTCGGTCAAATGAAAACGTCGGGAACAACCGGTAACAGACAGGAGCAAAACCGCCAGAAGAATTATGCAAAAACGTGAGTTCATCAGAAATTCCATCCGAAGAAGAAGTCAAAGTCGGTGTTGGCGCTAATGGTCTCAAAATCGGTTCGGCGCGTGAAGTCAAAACGCAGCAGGACAACATAACCGAGGGCCACACGGAAACCAGCGCCAAATGATCCCACAAACTGATCAAAATCATCATCCCAGGCCGACCCGACATCAAACAACAAAGCCCCTCGTATGCCTCGAAAACCGAGTCCGCCGATCGGGAAACCGACATGCAATACGTCGATCAGCGGAAAGCGCAATTCTGTCGATGCGAACAGGACGTTACGGTTGTAAAAGGCGTTGCGATCATACCCTCGGAATGACCAGCTACCGCCCAAATATATCCGTTGCGGTTCCTTACCGGCCGAGGTGTAAGCGAACATCCGGTTGGCCAGAGCTGAGTACCTGCCCAGTCTGAAGTAGTGGCGAATGTCGGCCAGGGCAGTGCGACTAAAATTGGTCATCCGGTCCAGCGACGATGTCACTCCCAGCGTAAAATTATAACGTCGGCCTTCGATGGGGCCGGATATATCCCACAGCGAGTTGTCGAAAACCCAACTGAGGTAGTGTGTGGCCAGAAACACTTCGCGTTCGTTGAACCTGAACCGGCTCTCACGTTTTGAGTAGCGCGCCAGCGTCGTCAGATCGACGCGATGGAACATTGAGATCGGGTAGCTCAACAACGCAATAGCGCCCGCCTGTCGTTCGAAGTAAAACTGATCGAAATCATTGAAATACTCATCGTAGAGATGGTATGCTCCGAGACCCCAGTTGAGTCGTCGCTCTTTGTTGATGTAGGTAACGCCGACATTAAACGATTGAAGTAGTTCATGCCGAGTGGTTGCCGTGTTGGTCAGCAGAAAATAATAGGCATGGTTCCCCAGAACATCGGACATAGCCGCCTGGAAGCCGCCCAGGGACCCATAGACCGGATCATAGCCGACATTCGATTGGGCGATGTCGAATGAGTAATCGGTGTTGTACTTTACCGTCGCGCGGCTGTACTTACTGTCGATCTGCGGCGGTTTCCAGGTGGAATGCTCAAGAGCCAAAGGCTGAGGCACATCCTGAGGTTTCTCGGGAATGTCCATTTCGTAGATACGATAACCCATGTCCTGGTAGCCGGTGTAAGTGAGTTTGCGACCATCCCGCGTCAGCCTGGGATCAAAAGCGCCGGTGACATAAGTCGATTGCTGCGTCAACCCGCCGATGCTGTCCAGCAAGAACAGGTTGTAGGTTCCGGTGCGATTCGACGAGAAGTACACGCCCCAGTCGGCGCACTCCGGAGCTTGATCATCGTAGTCGCCAAATGTCAACTGCCGTACCTCGGATGTCGACGGATCCAATTCAAAGAGATTCTGGGCACCTTCAATACCGTAGGAACCGCGATCGGACACGAACACAATCCGTTGCCCGTCGCTGGTGAAAACCGGATCGGCATCATGGTAGTCGTCATCGGTCAACGCCCGGTATTCGCCGCTGCTCAATTGCAGCAAGTATAAATTGGTAAAACCGGCCTTGCGCACACCCGAAAACACGAGGCGCCGACCATCAGGCGACAACCGAGGCGACCGGGCCTCAATCAGTTCATCAAACTCGTAGCGTTGCGTGACACGCCCCTCATTCAAGTCATAGATATACACGACATCGGCGTCCTTGGACTTGGATGAGAAAACGACTATGCCTGAATCGTTGGCGTCGATTCCCGAACGGAGAAGATGCAGCGATTCATAGTCGGCTGACCGTTCACCCTTGAGCAAGGTTGTGGCCTTGGCCTTCTTGTCTCCGGCCGGACGCATGTAGATACCTGAGTAGCCCATGCGATAAGCCTTGTAGACAATCCAGTCGCGCTCGCCGTTGCCGTCATCCCATCGGATTGGTACGCCCTTCTCAGAGAAAGCATCAAAAGTGAGCCGCTGCGATTCCATCTTCGGCAGGCCCAACCGACCGAACTCGGGAAAATACTTCTTCTTCAAAGAGTATTCCCATTTTTCAGAGAGCTTGTTGAGATCATCGCCAAGTGTAATTGCCACCACATCGTTGAAGTCTTCACCCTTGTGCCAATTGTCGAACAGGCGGCCGATCTTATCCGAGCCGTAGGCGGAGTCGATAAAGTGAAGAATCGATTCACCCAACTTGTACATATAGAAAGTACCGCGTATTTGGTACAGTTCATCGATTGAGAACAGCTTCTCCGTCAGCACCATGTCCTTGACCACCATGTCGGCCCGGGTCTGCCAATTGGTCGACCAGTATTCGGCCAGTCCTTCGGTAAACCATAAGGGCGGATAATAATGCCGTGTCCGTGGCCTGCGATCCAGAGCAACGCGAAGCCGGTCGATCATGAAAACGTGAACCATCTCGTGACGAATAACATGGGCGAAGTCACCGTAGGAACCATTGAAAGGCACCACCACGCGCCCTTTCATGAACTCCGTGAATCCGGCCACCGACTCAGGTAACAACCCCGGAAGAACATTGGTCTGCGAGAAATAAGTGGGCGAAGAATAAACAATAAGCGGTATCGGCTTGGCTATTTCGTGATTGAATTTTGTGGCCAGCCTGCGGTAGGATGATTCGGCCAGCAAACCGGCCGTCTTGGCCAGCGGTTCTTCCTCGGCATAAAAATAAATCCGAAAGTGTTCGGTGGTCATCACCTGCCAATCGAAAGTGGCGTACTGGACTTTATTCTTCCCGAAGTAAAACTGACCCCGAACCTCCCCGGCCACGAAAATCAACGACAGCGCCATCAAAATCAGCGCGCCCTGACACAACCTCCCCCAATGGAGTGATCTCATGGTGGCACAGTTATGTGAAAATCGGTATGTCATTTTATCTACCTGAGCAAACACCTGTAAAGACGCAGTCATGGTTCATAATGTTCACCGCTGGTTTGGGCTTGTTGTTAACGCCAAAGAACATCATATCACCTTACGATTGTAGTTGCCCTGCCGCATTCGGCACAGACGGCACCGTTTATACCGACCACCTCAGTTCGGTATCCAAGGCGTCGGATCAAGGTGTGACCACAGCCGGCACAGGTGCTGTCGGAGCCTTCGTCCGAGGCTATGTTGCCCAGGAACACGTGGTTGAGTTTCTCTTGCGCCAGTGCCCGCGCCCTTAACATGGTATCGGCAGGGGTGGCGTTCACATTCAGTTTGTACTGCGGATGATAGGCCGACAGGTGTAGTGGGATGTCCACTGAGAGCGATGCCACGAAGTCGACCAGTCCGGCAATATCCTCATCCGAATCGTTCTTGCCGGGAATGAGCAGGTTGGTCACTTCAAGATGAACGTCGGAGGCCGCCAATGTTTCAATTGTTTGCAGCACCGGCTCAAGCTTACCCTTGCAAATCTTCGCATAGAATTCCGGTCGCATCCCTTTGAGGTCGACATTGGCGGCATCGATATACTCGACCAATGTGGCCAGCGGTTGGGGCATGATGTACCCGTTGGTGACCAGGACCACCTTCAAGTCAGCCTGGTGCAAGAGGGGCGCTGCGTCCATAATGTACTCATACCAAATCATCGGTTCGGTGTAGGTGAAAGCCACACCGGTTGAATCATGCCGCTGGGCCACCTCAACCAGCGTTTCCGGGGCGACGTATTCGGTCTGGGTTTTTGTTTGGGAGATACTCCAATTCTGACAATGCAGGCATCCCAGGTTACAGCCGTTGGCCCCGGTCGACAAGATATCCGTGCCCGGATAAAAATGGTAGAGCGGTTTTTTCTCGATGGGGTCTACCCCCAGTGTGACCGCCTGACCGTAGTTGTCGGTAAACAGTTTGCCCTGTTTGTTAAAACGGCAGCCGCAGATTCCTACCTTTCCCTCATCCAACTTGCATTCGGCCGGACACAACTCGCACTGTACTTGGTTGTTCGGCAACGGCTGGTAAAAGGCCGCTTCTTTATGCATGGCGACTGTCTTCCTCAATGGATTTCACGGCGGCAAGCAGGTTGTCGACCACTTTGATATCATCTCCAAAACAGAAATCGCTCAACCGTTGTTCCTCTTTTGCCCCTTTACCGGTACGGACCAGCAGTGGGGTCACAGCAGTCGTAAAGCCAAGGAAGAGATCGTCCAGTTTGTCGCCAACGGCATACGAGCGCCTCAGATCGATTCCCAATTGCGAAGCAGCCTCTTCGAGCATTCCGGGCGCCGGTTTGCGACAGTTGCATGATATGGCGTATTCGTCCACCTTGCCATCGGCCAGATGAGGACAATAGTAAACAGCGTCCACCTTGACGCCCTGTTCAGCGAGCATCTGCACCAGACGTGCGTTCATCCGCTCAACGTCCACAACATCGAACAACCCGCGCGCGACGCCCGATTGGTTGGAGATGATCACGACTTTGAAACCAAGACCTTGAACCTCTTTCAACGCCTGGACAGAACTATCGATAAACTCAATCTGATCGGGATCACTGAGAAAGTGCTTGTCTGTTATAACCGTCCCGTCGCGATCGACAAAGCAGGCTCTACCAATACCGGCAGAGTCATCGAGAATGTTCGCGGTTTGTTTGCTTACCATGGCCGGTGTGATGCGTTCGAGACAGAAACGTCTTTCACGATAGCAAGGTGTGCGACCGTGGCGGGAGCAGGGTCGGCAGTGTTCGTCTACCTCGACCACACAGTCGCGCAAACCTCGCCCGGCGAAACCCAGCGCCTGGTGGGTGGGTCCAAAGACCGCCACCACCGGCGTTCCCACCGCCGATGAAAGATGCGCCAGGCCGGAATCGTTGGAGACTGTAATGTTAGCTTGTGCGATTACATCGGCCAGTTGTGCGATGGGCTGGTTGATGCACTCAACAAAGCGCTCCGGTTCGAAAAGAGATTTCAATTCAGGCCAGGCTCGTTCGTGCTCCGTTCCAATCCAGATGATTGATGCAGCCCGTGTTCGATACAGCGTGGTTGCCACCTCGGCGAAGCGCTCGATCGGCCATTGCTTAGTCGGGTGAGCGGCGCCGGGAGCGACAGCGATGATCGGTCCCTGGTGACTTATGCCGCTCAGCAGGGCTGAGATCTGTTCATGCGACGACATTTTGAGCTGCGGCCGACGACAAAAGAGGGACCCGCCTGAGCTACTCACGGCGCTGTTGTAAAGATCGATGGTGTGAGGATAATGTCTGGGTATCTTCTTGGTGCGACGTGTCATCAGCCACCGTTCGCCCCGACGTTTGGGATAGCTGACTTTAAGCCCGGCCTTGAGCATCATTCGCGTGGCTATCGAGCGAAGATTGCCGTGCAGGTCAATTACCTTTTCATAGCGTACCTTTGAAAACTCGCGGAGACACCGGTAGAACTCGGTCGTGCTCACAGGGTCTGAAATAGACAGGACCTTATCGACGGTACCGAACCGTTGGACAACCGGCGCAAACCGCTCTTTGGTCAGGTATGTGATTTCATGGTCCGGGAAACTGATACGCAGATTGGCCACCGCGGCCGAAGTAAGCAGCACGTCCCCCAGCGAACCGAATCGAATGACTAAGATCCTCTTCTTCATCTAGAGGAAAAGATACAACCCGACCCCCCCGGCCACAAAACAATAATAGGCGAAATACTCAAACTTGCCGCGCCGAAGTACGGCCAACACAAGGTATACGGCAACAAGTGAAGTAACAAACGATATACTTGCCCCAAGCATATACTGCCCAAGCAGTTCAACGCGCACGCTAAAAAGCTGACCAAGCTTTAGCAGGGTCGCGCCACCAATGGCCGGAATGGCCAGCAGGAAAGAAAACTCGGCTGCCTCGGCCGGCTTTATCCCGGCATGGAGCCCGGCGGAAATTGTGCTTCCCGATCTCGATATACCGGGCAAGATGGCCAGGGCCTGGGCCACACCCATTATAAGAGCCGGATGCCAGGTAAGGTCCCTCGCCCGCCGTGTTGCCCAGCGCGTTGACATGAGTATGATAGCGGTGACGATCAACATCCAGCCGGCGAAGACAGGTTGGGAGAATGCCTCGGCAAAAAAATCCTCGAACAGAACACCAAGGACACCGGCTGGAATGGTGGCCACTATCAAATACCAAACTACCCTGCGATCAGCCACCAGACTGGGATTGAACAATGAGACTACAAGTTTGAAGAGGCGGACCCGAAAGTAGATCAGTACGGCCACCAGGGAACCTACATGAACGAGTATCTCGAACGACATGCCCGGTTGCTTAACCCCCAACAAGGCCTGCGCCAACACGAGGTGCCCCGACGACGACACCGGCAGGAATTCGGTCAGCCCCTGCAACAGTCCGAGGATGGCAGCGTCAAGCCAGGTCATGCCGGATGATCGAATCTATCCACACGCCGCCTGGGCACCCTACAAGACACGGTACCGTAATCCAACAAACAAGCCATCGTTACCGTCAAACTGGAATTCACCGAACAATCCGAAATTCGGTGTCATGTCCCATCCGGTACCGAGGCTCAACCCGAACTTGAGTTCGGACTCAGATGAGGACACCTTTTGACCGAGGACGTTGACTTCAACCTTGTAGCGCTCCAGTCGAACATTGAAGCGACCATACGGCGTCAAGGTGGTGTTGTTGCTTAGATCGAACGGATGTGATCCAATCAAGTCGGCGCCGATCTGAAAAACACTCAGACCGTCGAAATCGACATACTCCATAAACCCACCCACCGCCAGATCGAGCGGGTCTTGCCTGGTGACGTCGGCGTCCATCATCTGGTAATGGAAATCCAGTCCAAAAGTCACTTTCGCGTCGACATTACTTTCATCGGCAACACCCAGTTTCAGTCGTCCTTCTGTCGAGGGCGACATTCCGTAAGCAAAGAAACCGAAAAATGAATTCATGTCGGCCGCGCCAACACCCATCCCCAATGAACCTTTCCCCTGTCCAACAACCTGCGCCGTGCTCAGTGTGCCGAAGGCTGAACCGATAGCATCAAAAGAATCGCCCTTAACCATCCCTGCCGACAACACTAAGACTGTTACCAAGACTACTGCTTTTTTCATTTTCTCCTCATGGATATCGTATTTTTGCGAAACTGCCAAAGTTTTTATCCTTGCCATCGTAGATCAATACCCCTTAAGCGTCAACAAAAAAGCCCAACCGGTTCTGAAAATTGTTGACAGGTTTGCGCGCCTTCTCTTCCTTGCCATCTAGCTAAACGGGAAGAGAGATTCCGGTTGCCTCCTTTCGTGATGCAATCAGATTATTCCAGCCTGCCTGAGTTTGTTGATTCAGGTTTACGAGGCACATAACAGACTGGAGAGTGCAAGCTATGTCCGACACGCTCAAGTTCCAACCGACCACCAGCAGCAAACGCGGCAATTGGACCGGCCACCTCGGGTTCATCCTGGCCGCCACCGGGTCAGCTATCGGCCTCGGGAATATCTGGAAGTTCCCCTATATCACCGGCGACTACGGCGGTGGCGCTTTTGTGCTGGTCTACTTGATTTGTGTAGTAATCGTCGGCCTGCCGTTGATGGTGGCCGAATTGATCGTCGGTCGGCGCACTCAGGAGAATCCGGTAGGAGCTTTCCAAAGGTTGCACAAGACAGGTAGTGTCTGGCAAGCCACCGGCTGGCTCGGCGTCGCCTCCGGGTTTTTGATATTGTCGTTCTACTCAATCGTGGCCGGTTGGGCATTGGCTTATATTTTCAAGGCCATTGGCGGCTTCGCGGGAACGTCGGAACAGATTCAAGCCGAGTTCGGAACCCTCGTTACCAGTCCGGGACAATCTATCTTCTGGCATTCACTCTTCATGCTGATGTGCGTCGGCATCGTAATCGGTGGCGTCAAGCGGGGTATCGAACGCTGGTCCAAAATACTGATGCCCACCCTCTTTGCCATTTTGCTGGGACTGATGTTCTATGGCCTATTCTTCACCAACGGTGGCATGCAGGCGCTAAACTTCCTGTTCAAACCGGACTTTTCAAAACTGACCGCCGAGGGTGTGCTCTCTGCCCTGGGGCATGCTTTCTTCACGCTGTCGCTGGGCATGGGTTGTATGATCACCTATGGCAGCTACATGAAGCGGGGTACAAGTCTCACTCGTGACGCCATCGCGGTGTCGCTCCTTGACACCCTGGTGGCGCTGGTGGCCGGCGTGGCCATTTTCTCCATGGTCTTTCATTACGGCATGGAACCCGGTCAGAGTGTCGGGTTGATCTTCAAAACCCTGCCGGTCCTATTTGCAGATATCGGCCCATGGATTTCGGTACCGTTCTTCGTACTGTTAACTTTTGCCGCCGTCACATCGGGTATCAGTTTGCTGGAGGTAGTGGTGTCCTACTTTGTCGATGAGCGCAAGTGGAGCCGTATCTCGGCCACCCTGGTGATGGGTGCATCGATCTGGCTGGTCGGCGTCTGCTCGGCCATGTCGTCCTGGACCGTACCCTTCACCGACGGCCGTGGGTGGTTTGACTTCTTCGACGTGTTAACGACCAATTACATGCTGCCGATCGGCGGCTTCTTGACTTGTCTGTTTGTCGCCTACGTGATGAAAGATGCCGACCGCGCCGACGAATTCGGTTCGCGTGGAACTCTGTACATGGGTCTTAGATTTTTCTTGAAATACATTACCCCCATAGCGGTATTCGTCGTCATCCTGCATGGATTGGAGTTGCTGCCGTTTATGGACTACGGTAACTGAGACACAACGATTTCAGCAGGGTCATTAACGTCATGCTGCAAGTGATAGACCTATCCAAAAGCTACGACCGCACATCGTATGCTGTGAAGGAGCTCTCTTTTGAAGTTGTGCGTGGAAGTATCCTGGCGCTGTTGGGCCACAACGGCGCGGGCAAGTCCACAACTCTCCGAATGATCTCGACCATGCTCGCACCCACCAGCGGTCGCGTACTCATTGACGACGTTGATCTGTCCCAGGCCGAAACCGACCGGCTGCGATTAATCAAGCGCAATATAGGATTCGTGCCGGAGACAGCCAACCTGCTCAGCTATCTGACCCCATGGGAGTATCTGTTCTATGTCGGCCAAATGTATGGCATGGAGGATGAAAGCCCTCTCAACACTCGGGTCGATACCCTGGTCAATCAATTCTCCATCACGGAAGCCAAAGTGAAACAGATCGAGCACTTTTCAGCCGGACTCAAGCGGAGGATCTCCATAGCAGCCATGTTAGTCAATTCGCCGCAGTTGCTCCTATTGGATGAACCCACCGCGCACCTGGACCCGATCGGAATCAAAATGCTCAAGGAGTATCTTAAACACCTCAGGTCGGAGGGTGTTACTGTCCTTTTGGCCACACACCAACTTGACATCGCCGAACAACTGGCCGATCAGATCCTGATTATCAATGAGGGACAAAACCTCTTTCACGGTACGCTGGATGACCTGCGTGAGCGCTACCCGGATTCCGACGGTCGGGATAATCTGGAGAATTTCTATTCGCAGTTAATCGGTAATTAGGTATCTGTCATGCCTGACGCACTTAGCAAATTCCGCATCCCCCTGCTGCTCCAAAAACTCGAATTGCTCAGACAGGTTCGCAACGGAATATTCGCTCGCCTGTTCGGTTACCGACTGGTTTCGATGAAAGCAGCACTCACCGTCAAGGCGGCCATTGTGCCTGCCTATGTCGGCCTTACCTGCCTGGTGCTCATGCTTACCAATAACGACTTCGGAACGGCCACCCGAGTCGGCCAGAGCCTTGCAACCTATCACCACAGTATCATCAACGGCGGCGCCCTGCTTCTGTTCTATCTCGGAATGTTCGTCGGCGCCGTCCAGATTTCAGAGTTGATCACAGCGGAAAACGAGCGACTCCTGAGTTATCCCATGGTGGTGTCGGACCTTGTGTATTACCGCGTCATGGATATGTGGCTCGTCGTCATCAGAACCTGCCTGTACTTTGTCCTCCCCGGTACGGGCCTGACCTTGGTGGCAATGGGTTGGTCCCTGCCATGGACCATCGTGATGACCGCCATGACCATGATCTTTGTAGCGGCCGCTTATCTGGTGGGCGTCAATGTTGTGCTGACAATCGCCAGAGGATTCCCTCGACTCAAGTCAGACAGAATATTCATCGGTATTTTTGTGATTTCGGGCGTGCTCCTGGTTGTGGGCATTCGGTTATTCAAGGCCGGGTACGTTGGTTCGCCTGATGTATCGTTATGGGCGTGGCTCAACCAACAGCTGGCCCTGGGTTCTTATTCCTCTATGATGGACGCCATGATTCTACGACCCTGGGGTACTGGGCAGGCGGTCTTATCTTTGGTGGCCGGCGGTGGAGTGCTATATTGTTTATCGAGATTGTCTGTGCGGTCATTCCGTATGGCTTTCCACCGAATACACACTCAGGCCGGTGACATGGCCGCTCAGGCTCAGGGCGACACTCTCAAGATCGGGTTCGCCACACTGAACCGCGGCATGAAACTGTTACCCCTCGATGCACGGACCCTCCTGGTAAAGGATATCTTGAACCTGATCCGAAAACCACACCTGGTGGTGAAGAGCATTGTGTTCGTTGGTGCCCTGGCTCTTCTTGCAAACTGGAAGGTCTCACTCCTGGACGATCTCTTTCTGTTTGTATTGTATTTATCGTCCAACCTGGTGGTATCCCGATTGTTTCTTAACATCATCGGGCAGGAACGGGGCAACATACTTCTCATCAAACAACTCTATCCGACGGTGTGGAGATACCTATCGGCACGAGTTACAATTGCTTTCGTGGTTTCAGCCTTTGTTCTTATCCTCTTCTGGTGCCTGCTCATTGGTTTGTCGGAGTACTTCACGTTGCTTGACATTCTCCACCGTTCACCACTGCTCCTCTTGAATATTCTTCTGACATCCCTCCTGGTGACATTCTGCTCGGCCGCCTTTGCCGAGTTTAACCCCGAGCGTTTCGGCAAGCAAGACGTAGGCATTCATCCCTTGGCTATGATGGGCGTATATGGAATCGGGATGATCTTGACTTTGTTCTCCTATAAGCTGGACCTGGTTCTGATGGCCGCTGGGATCGACAACGTAACCCTGATATTTCTCACAGTGACAGGTCTCTTCTTGATACTCTGCATGTTCATCTTGAGCCGGGTCGGAATCAGAAGGATCACGCACTATTCTTAGACCAACCGGAGGCGTTGTCCACTTGAAGAGCGCCGACGAATCGACTGCGCCACTTCGTTGCGAGAAATCACTTGAAGCTCAGGCCTCTCTCTGGTCCGACGAGAGCGTCATGCCGCCCGCAGTAGAAACATGCAGACAGGCGGTGACTTGAAAACTGATCGCCGCGCTGCCTACAACCCGAGTGTCTGTGAATCGCTCGCTATGATCCAGACTCGGACGTTTACCAATTGCCGCCCCCGTTTACTCTTCAACGGCCAGGTACTTCAATGCCTCTTGCTTGAGACGGTCGCGGTCGAAACCATCCAGGTTTACTATTTCGAGAAACTCCAAAAAGCCCTGATCGATCCGACCGATAGCAGAACGGCCGAACGTTCCCGAACTCTCATCGCTCGTCTCTTTCTCAAAGCGAACATCCAGCGCAAACGACTTCTGTTTCAAAGCGGCAATCTGGGCCGAGGGAATCGTCTTGAGCGTTTCCTCACTGACCCCGGTGACATTCACCCGGACGATCTTGTCGGAGGCGCCGATCTTCTCGATAGTCTCGGTCAGTATCTGCGCCAGTTGATCGCCCCGTTTCCCGGCGGCATTTATGACCGGAACGTCGACCATAGCACGACAAGCGACCGGCTCAAACTGCACGCGCAACGGATCGAATTCGACGACACAAAACCCCTTATCCGCATCCCTCTCTGATTGCGACAAACGTTCGGTCGAGCCTGAATAGTAACCATGCCCCGATACTTTGCAGAAGTTGTGAAAATGTCCCAGGGCGGCATAATCGAATCGATCAAGTACATCCAAGGGCAATTCCTGTTCGCCCAGGTCGGCCATCGAAAACTCCGGCATCCCGGCGGCAACACCGTGAGCCACGAAAATGTTGTAGCGAGCTTTCTCATCGGGAGTGCACAATTGCAACTGTTCTTTCTGCGAGGCAACAGTCAGACAGTGCGGCAGGGCGCAAATTGCCGCCTCGCCAAGCCTGATCTTCTCCATACGGCCGGCAGCCACCACGTACAGATTCTCAAACTGACGAAACACTTCCAGTGCAGCGCCGATATGTGGTTGTTTGGGCGCGTCGTGGTTGCCACAAATCAGGATGGTGGGAATACCATGCTGCTCGGCCAGTTTGTGTAGTTGCTCGGCGGCCATGGCCATGATCCGGTTGATCGGGCGTACTGCATGAAACAGGTCACCTGAGTGAATGCACAAATCTGGCTTGATGGCGATAATCCGATCAACAGCCTCGGTGAAGGCATTGACAATATCCTCCTGCCTGAGCGTCAGGCCGCTGGCGCCGCGCCGCGGATGGTTCTCCCCCGCGCCCAGATGGCTGTCGGCAAAGTGGCAGAGTTTCATGTCGGACAAGATAAGGCAGCTTCGGTCGTTGCTCAATCACAAATTGCACCGGATTTCGTGCGTGGTGTACGTCCTCGTGCACTACGTGGACACTGGGCCAGACGAGGGCGTCTGCCGCCCACAACATGCTTCTCTCTTCAGTAGGGTGGGTCCGTCTCCGGACCCGCCAACAGGCCGGTGGCCCACAGCTTGGGGCATGTTGACAAACCCCTTTAGCCGTCAGGTGACCTGCGTTGCAGTGTTGGTGCTTTCAGGCGACTCGCCTGACGGCCATTGGATTGTGCGGCAGGTGTCGGGCGGGGTCGCCCAACACCACCTGCGAGCCAGACCCTTTTTAACAAGCTCCTTGCTGTGGGAGTCGTTCACACTTCGACTGCGCTCAGAACGACACTGTCAAGCCGTGTTTTGGGCCCTTCGGGTCAGGGATTTTGACCAACCAAAGATGATCGGCTCAATATATATCGTAACGGGAGATACGGTCGCGCAGGGTGTTGCGAGAGATGCCAAGCGTTTCGGATGTCTTCACCTGGTTGCCGTCGAAGTGCTTCAGGCAACTGGCGATTACCGCCCGCTCAAATGCAGCCTCCAGGAAATGGAAAATCTGCCCCGGCGAATTAACAATCAGCTTGGGCATGATCGGGTCGATCAGTTTGGTGAATGTCTCGGTGTAGTCGTCTTTGAGCGAGGACAGATCAACTTGCAGTTTCGAACTGTCCTCTGAGAAAACCGGGAAGTCTTCAGCTTGCAGGACTTCGCTCTTTGACATCACCAGCGCGTTTTGGATGTTGTTCTCAAGTTCGCGCACGTTGCCCGGCCATTGGTATTTGGTCAACATCTGGAGCGCCTTCTTGGAGACGCGTCGCACCGGCTGATTGAGTTGGCCGGCAAACTTCTTACAGAAAAAACTGACCAATAGCGGTATGTCGACCCGTCGTTCCCTGAGCGGTGGGATGTAGATCGACACAACTTTCAACCGGTAGAACAGATCGACGCGGAACGATCCTTCTTTCATACACTGCACCAGTGACTTGTTGGTCGCCGCCACGATCCGGACATCGGCATTGAGACTTTCGGTTCCGCCGACCCGCTGGAAGTTCTTGTCCTGTAGGACCCGCAGTAGCTTGGACTGAGTGAGCATAGTCATGTCGGCGATTTCATCGAGGAACAAAGTGCCGCCATCGGTCTGTTCGAACTTGCCGATCCGCTTGAAATAGGCTCCGGTGAAGGCTCCTTTTTCATGACCGAACAGTTCGGACTCAAGCAGCGTCTCGGGCAAGGCGGCGCAGTTTACCGAGAGAAAGGCGTTGGAGTGCCTTTTGGAGTTGCGGTGAACGGCGTGGGCCACCAGTTCCTTACCGGTACCGGATTCGCCTATGATCAACACGGCGGCGTCCGACTTGGCCACCTGTCCGATCAACTTGGCGATCTCGACGATCTCCGGCGACTGGCCGACGATCTCATCGACGCCGGGAACTATCGGTTCTTCACGGGCCGGTCCGGTAGCAAACGGGTTTTTCTGCGCGGTCGAAAAACCGCAGGCTTTGTTTACGGTGTCGATCAGTTTTTCAATCTGGAACGGTTTGGTCAGATACTCAAAGGCTCCCTCGCGCATCGCTTCCATCGCATCATCGGTAGAAACAAAACCGGATATCACGATTATCGGAAGATTCTCTTTGCTCTCTTTGATCTGTTTGAGTACCTCCAAACCAGACAAGGACGGCAGGTTGACATCGAGCATGACCAGATCAATGTCCTCGTGCTCATCGACAAATCGACAGACCTCGGTCCCGTCTTCGAGGAAGCTGAAATTGAATTTCTCTGGATCAAAGAGGTTGGCCAACGACTGGGATAGATCCTTGTCGTCATCAACCAGTAGTATATTTTTCATTCTGTATCTTACCTAATACCTTCCGTTATACCGCTTTTATCGGCGGCTTTCAGGATTTTTGAAGAGACAAAAAAGGGATATGCAAAAGAGATTACCGAAATATCCGGATGAATTGCGGCGCGGGTTCTCTACAGAGGAGTGAGTTGCTCAATCGAACAAAACTGTGCTGATCTTCGAGTCGACAGGTTGGAGTCCTGCAGTTCGATCCGGAATCCTATAGGCAGGGATATCCAATGTCTCCCATGCACCTAAGTGTGCGACTTAATTGTCTGGCGACCGGATCGGGCCTGCTTGCGAGCAGATTTGGAATCCCAGGCGGGCCGACCGGTAATCTGAAGTAGAGCAGAACCGCTTCTGGTTCTGCCATTCTACGTAGGCGGAACCGCTAACTCGCCGCGGCGGACGCCCTACATAATACAGCTATAGTCCGGTAACCCGCCCAACTGTCCCTGGAATGGAAAAGGGATTCTCAATTTGCGCTGGATTCAGGTGATTCCAGAAAGACCCACCGTAAGCTCTCTCCCCGGGCAGCCTACTCCTCTTCCTCGATAAGAAAGCGAACAGCTGTACCCATCCAGAAAAAAGACGCTATGAGGTTGAACCCAAGGCCGGCCAGAAGGACCCAGTAGACCAACTCAGGTCTGAATTTCTCTATGATAGTAACCGGTCTCCCGGCCGCGGCTGACACGATTGTCTGGCTGGCTACAACCACCAAAGCCAGGAAGACACAGGTTAGAGGATTCCTCCAGAAGATCGTTAGGGATCGTTTGAGCCCCTCCAGAACATTGTCGCCATAGAGGGCTATCACCGGGATGACAAAATAGAACATAGATAAGAGTAAGGTGAAAATGGCCGGTACAATAGCAAACTCAAAAACGGCTATTCGACGAGGTGATCCCCACAACCAGTCGACCAGATACTGAGGCAAGACCAGGATTACAGCCAGCATCAACCCGTTAAGCAACAGCCACCCCAGCATCAACTGAAACCATGATGACAACACCAGCTTGAAAGGTGATGATTCCGGTTTCTTGACCTGAAGGTAACTGTCGAAGAAAACCAAGGCCACCAGTCCAAGTACCGCTCCCTCAAAGAGAAGTCCCAGAACCAGCTTGGCGTAGTCAAACAACTCCGGCAGCACCAGGAAATGCCCGGGATAATGAAAGAACCCTGTCGCCACTTTATCTCCAAAAAGACCGGCCCAAAGCTTGATGGGTCCATAGAAGACCGGTAACAGCGCATTGTAATGAGCATACAACACTAACCAGTTGAGCAGAAAGAAAACCCCCAACACCAACCAGATTCGTCCCCGACCAAACTGACGAAAGGTATCATGAAACAGGGTGATAAACCTGTTGATGGATCGGACAAGGTTCATGTTGGCTCCCGGCCCAAGCGAGTAACTACGGTGCCGTCACCGTGTTAGATGCCGCTGAATCTCCATGATAGTCGAAGACCACGATAATGTAATCACTACCGATCGGCGGGCGGCTCATTTCGAAACGATTGGTCGACGATGAGGTGGTGATCATCAACGGTTCGGCAATACCGGGCACCGTATTGATCAACCGATAACTCTCAAAGTCGGACTCTGAGCTTGTCGTCCACGTGAAAACGACCGTCGAAGTATCGACACCAAAGCTCACGCCAAGTTCTACCGACGCAGGTGCCGTGTTGATGTTCATCAGTGTCTCAGAAATGAAATCCTCGGCTCGGTTGCCGGCCTCATCGGTGAACGATCCGGTAACGACTTCATCGAACGCATAGGCACCAAAAGGCACGGTGTACATCCTGGTGTAAGTAGCGTCATCGGCCACAGCATCTCCATTGGTGCCGTCATCAAACAGTTCCAGGTCGGGCTCCAAACCGAAAGAGACCGACGCCTCTCCCCCAATCTCACCGCTTTGCATCCGAAAAGTGGTAACTTCCCCTTCAGTCATTGGATCGTTAGGGGGAAAGAACGTGAAGGTTTCAATCTCGGCAAAGGTATCCAGCGTTATGTCATCCGACAACGGCTGACCGGTCTCGGAGCCATCGGCGAATTGCATACGGACATAGACCGTCTTGACACCATCATCTTCCGACAACTCAAACGACCTGGTCACACCGTAACTCTCCCACTCGGCATCACCGAAATCCTGCTGCTCTGATATCTGTACGAATTGAGCATTGACCCCGGTGTTGATCCGCACCTGAACGTCGCGGCGACTGGCGTACTCACTGTCGTTGTTAATACTGATTGAGAAATGTGTGGGCGTTGCAGCCACATGGGCCGATGCCTGTGACTCGACACCTGAATCGGTCACACTGGTCACCCGCATAAAGACCGGCCGGTTCAAAAGCAAACCGGAGAGAGTGACAGTGTAGGCCGTTGTCGAGTCGCTCAGAAGGTACTCGCCAGCCTCGCTTTCAGCAGTATAGACCCGGAACATGTTTGTTTTGCTGCTGTCGGAAAGTTCCCAGCTTATTGTAACGGTAGCGTCATCGACGACCGCCTCCAGGTTGATCGGAATCGGAAGCGGCGTCGGCAGCGAGCGCACCGGGTCCTGCGACTCAATGTGCCGTTCGCAAGCCGGCGACAGCGTCAGGACCAACAGCGTCGTTATAATTGCATGTTTTTTCATGGCTATCCACCGTCTCAAAACTTTGTCACCAATGAAAGGCCGACCTGATTGAGATCCGCGGTCGGCGTCAATGTCAGTCCTTTAACTCGAATGCCGGCGTGATGATCCGGGAACAAAACAAACGCATCCAACAGATTCAAACCCCACACGCCGATGGCCACACCCATCGTGATCCGCCGAAGGTTCTCAGCATCGTAGGCATCGTTCTGCGCCGAGATCAAGCCCGGATGCAACCGCGCCTGCTCCATATCGGTCGTGGCGGCATCGTACTCCCGCAGTCGGGTTTGGTAAATCTCATACTCATCGTCGAAACTACGATCAGCCAGCCACACGGCAACAGCCGAACCTGCCGACATCAGCGCGAAGGCGAAGGCTTTGGTTGGCCGTCCACTGTAGCGCTGACCCCATCCGGGAATGACCATGGAGCGAAGAGCGGCTTTGGTTCGACTTTTTGGTGTAAGCGACACACCGATCTCAAGCGGTCGCGCCGGGTCCAGCGCTACGCGGGTCGAATGAGTTTCATAGCCAAACATCCGTACATCCAATCGGTATTCGCCGACCAGCAAGTGTCGAAACCTGGCCGGGGTCACACCGCTGACAACAGCCTCCCCCGAGAGCGTGGCTATCGCCCCCGTCGGGGTCGAGGTCACCGACACATCCCCCATAGGGACGGTCTGGGACCTGGCGGCACCTGCGACTATAATGATAATGAGGATAGTCGCCAAAATCCTTTTCAACGCCATGAAGCTATCCTGTTTTGAACTGTTTTCAAATCCGTTAGCGGAATTATATGGTAATGATCGATTAAGGACAAGGTTGAAACAAAAAGAAAGGTCGCAACCGGTGCAACCTGATTATCGTGAACAAATGGGGGTAGTCGGCTTTCAGCAGGCGCCGCGACCGGTCAGGACGACAACCACGGTGCGGCAAAGAATCTTAAAGTCCAGCCAGAGCGACCAGGTATTGATATACTTCAGGTCGTAGCGCAGTTTCTCGTGCACGTCCTCATCCGAAAAGTCGTAGCCGGTCGTCACCTGAGCCAATCCGGTCAGTCCCGGCTTGACATTCAGTCGGTCACAATAGTTGTCGTACTTCTCGTTGTACCGGGAGACGAAATTGGGCCGTTCGGGACGCGGTCCCACCAGTGACATCTGACCGAAAAGCACGTTCAAAAACTGAGGTATCTCGTCGATCCGTGACTTGCGAAGTATTTTGCCCAAAGCTGTTTTGCGCGGATCGTTTTTAGTGGCCAGCACCGGACCGGTTTTGCTTTCGGCCTCTGAAGACATGGTGCGGAACTTGTACATCTTGAAGAGACGACCGTTGTGGTCGGTCCGGCGGCGAGAGCGGTTACGCCGGTCGGATACATCGGTTCGCTGGCAATAGCGCCGATCCCGCTGCCGCTCGTTCTTACCAACTCTCTGCTGACAATAGAACACCGAGCCGGGCGAATCCAACTTGATTAGAATGGGAATAATGATCCACAAGGGCAGAGTAAGAATCAGCCCCAACATGGCGCCGAAAATATCGATCGTTCTCTTTGCAGCTTTACTCAACATAGCTTTCAGCCGGGCCGGTCGGGCCAGGAACGCCGGTACGACCAATATAAACATGGTCGTGGCCAAAACAAACATTATGCCCTTAAAATACTCGCCGTAATAGAAACTGAGTTGCTGAGTATAACTATACGTCGGGCTCACAGAATGATCGATTCGGACAGCATCGACCCCGCTGGCGGCTCCAAACCCAGCCGATGAAACCGGCAGAGCTACCGCAGACTCAGACTGGATGCTTGATTTTGAAGTGAGGTTATTGTCCATCCCGATATAATTCCGGAGACCGTTAAACTATTTACAACTTGTGTGTTTCGATCAGAAATCCAAATCCTAAGCCCACTCCATAGTGAGTATTTATGTTCCGGAGACTAAACTCAGCAAAAGCATTGCCAAGAATGGCAAATCGAGATATCAAATGTGACAACAGGCGACTGCCGAGGGGTCCTATAACATCCCGAATTCCAGCAACTTACACGGAGAGAAAATGAACCAGAACCAAGACTAAACCGATCCCTATAGAAATCATCGAAACAGGCTGTTCAAACTGCTGGACTCGACACATAATCTGCAATCGTTTGCGTCAATTGAGGTCGCAAATCGCAAAAGAAAACCGGCTCAAAGCCGGTTTTCAAGTAGAGTATGGAGGAGTTCCAGCGGGGCCTATTTGCCCCATTGCAGTTTGAAAGACAGTCGGTGTAAATCCTCAGCGGCGTATTTTTCGCCCGGCGAGAAAGCATAGTCGACTTCGGCCCGTCCGAAGCGAGCGCCCACTCCGAAGCTCATCCCCTGGCCAAAGCTGCGATGATCGGCCTGGGGCAAATAATTGTAACCGGTACGCAGAAAGTACTGGCCGTCGTAGCAATACTCGACACCATGCTTGATAGCCGCACCGCCCTGGAATCGATTGTCAAGTTCCAGCGATGTCCCAAGCGACGGACCCCACGGATGGGCCGAAACAGCCAGTCGGGCCGAAGTCGGCAACTGTTCGGACACACCGTCGAAATCCATCTTGGTGCCGAAATTGGCCACGACTCCGGCCACCGTGAACCACTCAAACTCGTATCTCGCCCCCAGATCAAGAGCGAAAGCCGAGCCAGAAACATCGTCCAACCGCTGGTTGACGAATTTTCCAGTTGCTCCCAACGACAGGTTCTGGTTCAGGCGATAGGCGAACGATAACCCACCGGCCCAATCGTAAGCTGCGATCTGCTCACCGGTGGAAACACCGGCAACATCGTAGCCATCTATCTGACCATAGCCAAGATAAGTTATCGAGACGGCCAGACTGGTCCGGTCGCTTGTCTTGAAAGCCAGCGCGCCGTATTCCATCTTGATGTCCTGATACAACGAAAAGTGGCCCAGCACCACCTCACCGCCGCTGACCGAAGTCAGTCCGGCCGGATTCCAGTAGGCTGCACCGGCATCGTTAGATGCTGCTGAATGGGCGCCACCCATACCCGCGGCGCGCGCTCCGATCCCAATTTGGAGAAAATCTGCTGCTGTCCGGCCACCATCGTTAGCAGCCACCGCAACTTTGCCGAAGATGGCCATAATGGCCACCATGATGATCCAAACGAATACGATTCTGTTCACTACCCTGTTCTTCATACTCTACCTTCCGATACACTGAGGTTGCTTCATGCAATTGCAACCTCAGTGCCCGGAGAGGGCACCATTTCACGTTCACCGCAGCTATTTTGGGGTGTTTCGCGAAGGCGGTTAAGTCTTTGTCTCACAACCCATTTCCGGGCCATCCATGGCTCCAGGCGTCGGTGGTATTAAAACTGTCTGAGGTCTTGCCCTGTGGAAGTATCGGCCTGTATGTTCTGTCCTTGAGCAATACCTGGGCCAGATCAGCTTCAACTCCTGTCAAGGCGTTCAACCACATCCGGTTAAGCGCCGCTGTCCAATAAAGTGGCATCCCGACCACTTTGCTGGAGAATTGACCACTTCCTGCCCGGGAAATTGCGGCCATTCCCTGTCTATACCGAGGGCCAAGAAACGGCAGTTAAATGCTAAAAACAACTAAAACTTTCCATAAAAGGAAAGGATTTCCGCGGCAAACTTATTGACGGACAACGATGTCCGCAATGTCAACTTTTCAACAGCGACCCATGTTATGGTTTTGGAGGGGTTTGTGGTCGGGGGTGGTGTTGGGCGACCTCGCCCGACACAATCGTCAGTTCTTCAGTTGGGTGGGTCCGTCTGCGCCTGCGCGCCGCGGCGTGAACCCGCCTTTGTGACAGAGTTGCGTCAGACAACCGTAGGTCAGTAGGGGACAATGTCGATTCCCTGTAGGCGAGCTTCAGTAGGGCGGAACCCTCTTAGCGGTTCCGCCAATGTTCGTGGCTGGCAGATGTCCACATCTACTGCCCCGGACGATCATCAGACCGCGTGGGTCAATTGCGAGGCTGAACAGCGTTGCGTCAGGTCTTGCGGCCGGTAAACCTGGTACTCCACCTAAAGCGAAGCGACAGGTGGGTCCACCCTGGTACACATGAATCCCACCCGACGCGAAGCGCTCTGGGTGGGGTACCGTGTTCCTCGTGCCCGGCAGATGTCCACATCTGCCGCACAACCGCAAGACTTGACGGATCATCGCCACATCGACGGCTCTTCACCACCTCACCCTGAGCGGAGTCGAAGGGTGAAACTGGTACCCCACCTAAAGCGAAGCGACAGGTGGGTCCACCCTGGTACACATGAATCCCACCCGACGCGAAGCGCCAAAGAGCGATTTATCGCCTGGATGCCGGTTCAAGGTCCGGCATGACAGAAAAGTCAGACTTAGCATGAAGTCGTGATGCATCGCCGCGAAGCGAAAGAGCAATTCATTGCTTCGGGGGGAAGCGCTTGAGCATCTGGTGGTAGCGGGACTTGTTCATGGTCAATCCGGCAGGCAAAGGTTGCATGGCAACGATCTGAGCATTAGCGTTGGCGATTCGTTCCTGTGTCTCCGGATGCGATCGAGCCAGACCCTCGAATACATTAGATGAACCGCCGCCACCCAACCGCGCCAGCGTCTCGAACATCCCCAAAGCACCCTGGGGATTATACCCGGCCTTAACCATGTACTGAATGCCGAAATTGTCCGCCTCTCGCTCGGCGCCGCGTGAGTAATCGGCAAAGAGCAAACCCATGCCGATACCGATAGCGGCATCCATCGCCTCGCCAGCCCCCTCTCCCCCAAAGGCCAGTTCGTAGGCAATAGCGACGCCTAACGCAGACTGCAATCGTTTGACACCATGCCGGGCCACTACGTGCGAGATTTCATGGGCCATGACAGCAGCCATCTCCGCCTCTGAATCCATCTCACGCAAAAGGCCGGTATAAAAATAGATGTATCCCCCCGGCGCAGCGAAGGCGTTAACCTGATCGGACTGGATGACTTTGAAGTGATACTCGATATCCTGTCGGTCGCACACCGCAACAACCTTATTGCCCACTTCGGTTATATAATCCTGCCAAACTTGATCGTCGAGAATAGTGTCGCTGGCTTCGACCTGCTCAGCCATCCCGGCGCCGATGCCGACTTCCTGACTGGTCGGAATGACTATGAAGGATGTTTTGCCCCCGGGACCGGTAGTAGCGCATGACAAAAGAACCGCAAGCATTAGGGCGAATAGAATCGCACTTACTCTGAACCTTAGAGGATTCATCGTCACTCCTTCACAATTTGTACGTGCTGTACGTCCTCGTGCGCCACCTGATTGTCAGCCTGCGTCCCATGAGTGTCACCCTGAGCGCAGTCGAAGGGTGAGTGCAACGCAGTCGAAGCAGAAAAGACCATCTACCGCCCACCGGCTACAGTTTCGCTTTGTCGGCCAGGTCACCGATGATCGGCAGGCGATAGTTCCGACCCTGAACTGCAAACACAATGCCCGCCACCGAAAGGGCGGCGGCGCCGATCAGTATCCCTTTGAAAACCAAATCGGAAATGGCATCGACCAAAAACAGTACGGCCACCAACTCGATCAAAAAGAGTAACACCCCCTGCCGGGCATGGAAGCGCGCTTCTTTGTTCTCTTTCATGCTCAACAGCGGCACAAAGCACAGTAGAGGAATGTAGGCCATGATCGCGGCCATGCGTCCTTCGTCGGAGGTAAAACGTCCGGTGGATTCGGTCTCTGCTCCGGCCTTGGCGGATCCATCGAGACCCGGCACCTCGCCGGTCGGTTTCTCTTTGGGGTCATCACGGAAGAATGAGTCAGTCATTGTACCTCCCTGGTACCGTCGTACAACCGGCTAGGCAGGCCAGAACATCTCCTTGTCCTTCTCTGCGACAAGAATCTGAATTGGTTCATTTTCAGGCCAGCTTTCCAAACTCTCAGTTGAATCAAGCAGCGCCGCGGTGAAGCCCAGTTCACCAAAACCGTGCTCGAATAACCATGTTCTCGACACGGCCAACTCCAAGCTTTCGTCCAGGCCGTATCGATACCAGCCGTCCTTGCCGTCTGTCTCTTTGTGACCCGAGGGAGTTATCGCCAGGTCCCGCGCTTCGGGCGTGAAGAAACTGAACTTGAAGACCGGCTTGTCAACCAATTCTAAGGCTTTCTTGTCCGCAAAGTCAAGCCGAATAAACAACCAATCGTGATCGTATGCAAAATGAATCCGTGAGAGGTACCGCTCAACGCGATGCATGGCGCCGCCCGCTTTGAGACAATCAAAGCAACCGGCTCCGGTCCATTCATAGAAATCGGTGAGACGGCCATCAATTTCCGGTGTCAACAGAGTGTCCGGCGGCACCGCTTTGAGACCCGCACCGGCCCGATAGATGGGATCAAATAGTTTTCTGGGCACTTCCAATCCGAGCGTCTCATACACGGCCATCAGGTGGCGTCTGAAAATAGAGTCGAATTGCTCGTTGCCGGCGCCGCGATGTTCATCGCCGTACCACCAGCACCAGTCAGAACCCTCGGCTATGTAGATTTGCTTCCAGGCGCTTCTCAAACGGTCTGGATCGTAGTCTGGATGCTCTTTCTCAAATTGCTCCAAGGCGTCGCGGGCATCATGCAGCAAATCCCAGGCGGCGTTGTCCTCCTGATGGCCGATCCAGATTCGGAAATCATGATTGATCCAACTGCCGGCTAACAGCGACGGCAGCGATTGGGCCTCAATGGTCTCAGCGGCCTCGGTCATGGTGGTTGTTTCAATCAGCGGTTCCTCGTTCAAACGACGGTACAACTCACCGAGGAAATCACGACCATCGTTGGGGAAATATTCCCAGGCGTTCTCGCCATCCAGAATCACCGGCACCACCACTTGGTCGAGCCGATCAGCCAGCAACGCGCGTATGCGCATCAGATGGTCGATGAAATCGGTCGCCGCCCGGTCGGCATCCCAGCCGGAATAAACAAAACCGATACGGTCGGAGAGGGCATGGTCCCTGAAGAACAGCTTCAACGAACCACCATACTCGTAGACAGTGTGGATCGGATGCTCTCGTGGGTCCATGTTGGCTTTTCTCAGTGAACTCCGGAGAATCTCCTCATCGGTGGCAATCCATTTCACGCCCGATTTGATTAGCAAGTCGGCCACCTGCTCGGACACCGACCCCTCCGAAGGCCACATGCCCGCCATCGGCTCACCGAAAGTCTCCTCGAACATCGCCATCGACGAGCGGACATGCCACTCTGCATCCTCGGGATGTTGAAACCGGCGTTTGGGCAGGGTCAGGGTGGGCGTGGCTTCCAGAGCGGAATCGGTATCGCACAGCAATGGCAGGATCGGATGGTAGTAGGGCGTGAACGAAAGGTCGATCCTGCGCTTGTGGAAGTGCTCCCGGTAAGCCGGCAGAATCCTGGATATTAGTGTCATCTGCCATGCCAGGAGGGCGTGCTTCTGTTCCTCGGTGTAATTACGACCCTGATCCAGCAGTTCCTTTATCGGGGACTCGACATGGAACAGCGGGTCCACCCATACCAGATTCGACCACACCTGCAAGTCCCGTATCTCCTGTGACGAGAAAATGGCGGGGAGTATTCCGCTCCCGCCGTTTCTGGCCTTGCTATACAGTTCATGGTAGCGTCGGTGCGGCTCCACCATCTGAGTAAGATTGGCTGAAAAGAAATGATCCAGGATTTCACTTTTTTGCCGGTCGTTGAGTTCTTCCGCTCTCAACCGTGACAGCTCCAGGTGCGGATCGGTTCCGCCGCCCGTGTACAGATTCAGCTGATCCAACAGAGCGGGCACCAGATTGAAAGTGACACGCACCCTTTCATACTCACTGGCGTGGAGTAACATGTCCAGATAATCTTTGGTGGCGTGCAGCCTTACCCACGGCAGCACCATGCGATCAGAGCCGGGCTCCTGATAGTTTGGCTGATGCATGTGCCATAGAATGGCCAGTTTCAGTGGTTTGGTGTCAGACAAAGCGCCCCCGCCTTTTAGATTCGTGTCTACTTACCTGGGCTGTTTTCTGCAAAACTCCGGATGGCCCGGTTGACCAATTCGCTGCCTTTATACCGTACTTTGATAGTGTCGAGATTGGCAGCTGCCTTTTCGAGATCACCGGTTTTGAAATGGTTGCGCATGGCGCCGGCCAGATAGTCGCCGCCTAACGGACCGTCGGGGTACTCGTCGAACGCCTTCTGGAACCTGTCGGCAGCCTCGGCATAAGCTGCCTGCTCTTCGTGACAGGAGGCAATACCGGCTTGTGCTGCCCCGCGCGACAAACGGTTTTCGCGGTACTGAGTCAGGTACATCTCAAAATACCGAGTTGCTTCTTCGTAGTTGCGGATTTTGTAATTGACTTTACCGAGAAGAAAAGTCGCTTGTTCGGCAGCTTCGTCCGAGGAGTATTCGTCGACAACCTGGGAAAAGCCCATTATGGCAACTTGGTTGGACCCGTTACGATAATCCAGCAGAGCCCGTGCAAAGCGAGTAGCCGCCTCCTCAGATTGGGCCGCCTGAGACCTACTGTAGTACACACCGGCTACGGCTATCAGAACCACCGCCGCGACCCCGATCACGGCCAATTGCCAGTTATCGATGAACCAGGTGCGTGCCTTCAACATGAAAGCGGTGAACTTGTCTTCCTTGATCTGTCTTTTGGTCAGCTTAACCTTGTCGTACATCAACCACTCCTCAGAACCGTTTTGTCTTATCTATCGCTTATCGGCAGAGCGCCCCGGCGGGTTGAGTCACCGGAATCATCACTGTCTCCAAAAAAGGGTCGCCGCTTACGACAAGCGGCGACATTATTTACATCGTTCCTTTGCCTGCCGGTCGTCAAAACCGGCCTCTGTAGGTGCCTAAAACACTCCTGTGAATGTGAAACCAAAGTGGTGATCCTGCACCTGCGCTTCAACTACTGATTCTCCCCAGTTGCGCTCAACGGTACTAAAGGTGTAGGCCCAATCCAACATGATCTGGCTCCAGTGGATGCCGGTACCGGCCGAAAAAGTGTAGCGGATGGGCGTATCATCCTTGTTCAACGCTTTCACGAACGGCAGGAAAACCATGTGCGGGAAATTGAAACTACTCTGCGGAGATTTCGACTCGGACCGGTTCGGCCACGGAATCGGTATAAGACCTAAGCCGGCCCTGAAGGGAATAGTGCCGACAGAGGAAGCATACCGGTATTCACCACCGAACCGCATGGAAAAGGTGCTGTTCCACTCCGGATCGATATCGGTAAAGAACTCTTCGTTGTTGCCGGCCGGGTCGATAAAGAGAGAGTCACGTCGCTTGTATTTCAAGCTGCTGAAATTACGGTACTCCGCATCCATCGTGAGTACAGAATTGTCGTTCACTTTAAGGGCTAATCCGGCCGAGACGGTCAGTGGCAGTGTGTACTTGGTCAACTGATTGTCGAAAAAGGTGGTGTCGGTTCCCTCTTCAATCGGCTTGTCGTTAATCGTGGTCACGTTGTATATGGATCTGTTGTTCTTGAGATTCAAACTAAAGGGTGTGCGCAGTACGACGCCGACATTGAGTCGGTCACCAGTTGCCTTGTAGGCCAGCGTAAAATTAACACCCGAGAACTGCACCGTATCGACCAGGTAAGTATTGGAGGCAGCATCTACCTCCTGACCACCGGGATCGATCGGCAGGTCGTAGGTGATAGCGTGCTGATTGACTTCGAATCTGTTCTCCCCAGTGTAAATATTCACACCCAGGCCGACCGAACTGTTCTCATAAACGCGTGTACCCATGGAAAAGGCTACCGAGCTGACGCCGCCTTCATAAAGCTCCTGAACACCGACATCAACCGAGAATGTGTCAAGCTCTCGGATATTGTGACGAGGCACTTCGCGAATCTGGTCGATTGCGAACTTATAACCAGTGCCCAACATATCTTCGAAATTCCGGGTATAGTTCACCGAACCGACAAAAGCGTGCCCTTTGATTCGAAACGGCCCGATAAAATTGAGTCCGGAAACATTGCTCAGGGAGCCGGTATGATTGAACCGCCACAGGTTTGATTGGATATTGAAATTCGTGTAGCCACGCGGCGCAGTGGCACCCCAACTCAAGCCGAGCATAGGACCTTCAAAAACCACCAACGCGGCTGGATTCCAGGCACCGGCGGTAATATCATCGGCCAGCCCAAGATACGCATTGCCCATCCCTTCGGCCCGGGCGCCACCCCAACCGAAATCAAAACTCGAATGAGGCAACTCTGTGGTGATGACTTCGGGCTGCAAAAACTGGCCCAGGGCTGCCGAAGCGAAAAGTGCCGTCATTAAAGCGGCGTACAGTAGAGATTTGACCATTGAAGGGACTCCTTTATCGCGTAAAAACACTCTTTGTCTTAATCATAGACGCACTACCGGCGCAAAATAATCAACGAATATATCATTCTTGGTGTGCAATGTCAAATGTTCTTGAGGGAAAAAAACAGGCCCCAAACAGCAGTTTCTGAGAGGTTGGGGGGTCACAGAAGGGCGGACCAGAGTTGACACCTTCGCCCGGTGCCCCACAGCTTGCTGTGGGATGTTTTCGCTCCTTATGCGCTCTTTCTGAAGCCGATTCCGCAAGCCAACAAAAAAATACCCCCGGCAGGAATCGAACCTGCGGCACTCGGTTTAGGAAACCGATGCTCTATCCAACTGAGCTACGGGGGCAGATCGGTCAAGCCACACTCTTTGATCAAGGGAGCTCAACTGCAAAACCTCAGCCACCAATCTACAAGCTCTCCCCCCCTTTGGCAAACGCTAAGTGACCGGTGGTAAACCACTTTTTCGCACTACACGCACTACCAATGTCATGCCGAGCGGAGTCGAGGCATGAGCGCAGTCGAAGTATGAGCGCAGGCGCAGCATTAGCACAATCGAAGGGTGGCCGTCTCAAACCTTGAGGCTGTGTCATAATGTGGTTTCGCAGGGTCCTGGTCTCGACGAAGTCGGGATTGTGACCCTGCGACTCACACCAAGGCGTTCTGTAAGAGCAGCCTTTGAGACCTCTGGTTCACACGCTCGCCATCGGCGAACGCAGGAACCAGAGGAACGTGCCATTGCGACACAGCCTGCTTGTTTTGGGCGGTAGGCATATTGGGACAGTGGTAAACCACTTTTTCGCACTTCGCGCACTACCAATGTCATGCCGAGCGGAGTCGAGGCATGAGCGCTGTCGAAGGGTGGCACCCACAAACCCTGTTTGGGGGTGAACCTGCTTTGACAGTCACTCCGAGTCGTAAGCGATCAGGCAGTCGACATCGTAGGCGGACAGTTTCTCCCGCCAGGGCAGAAACGACAGGTCTATCACAGCCGAAATGCCGACCACTTGGGCATCCAGTTGTTCGACCAATCCGCACACCGCCTGAAGAGTACCACCGGTCGCTATCAGATCGTCGACAATCAACACCCTCTCCCCCGCCCGGACGGCGTCCTGATGCAACTCCAGACTGTCGGTACCGTATTCGAGTGCGTACTCGGCACTGATCGTCTTATGGGGTAGTTTCCCCGGCTTGCGCGCGAGTACCAGTCCGACATTCAAGCGATCAGCCAACGCCGCGCCGAACAGAAAGCCCCGCGATTCGACGACCAGGATTTTTTCGGTCTGCTTGTCGCGGGCGAACTGTTCCATAGCATCCAAGGCCATGCCGAACCCGTCAGGGTCCTGAAGGAGTGTTGTGATGTCGTAGAAATTAATGCCCGGCTTGGGAAAGTCCGGCACACTTCTGATATACTTTTTCAGGCCATCGTTGGATGAAGTCATCAGTCACCCATTTCAATGTTGAATGAGGAATAGTGGCCGCTAACGTCGCGCCATGCGATAGAGATATCACGAACGTCAGAGGCCGGCGGTCCCGATTTCAACTGGGCTATCAAGGCTTCTATGACCGAACGTTCGCCCTCGGCCCACACCAAGACAGAACCGTCCGACCGGTTTGTCACCTGTCCGGTGATCCCCATCTCTTTGGCTTTCCTATAGCAGTAGTATCTGTACCCGACGCCCTGCACTACGCCAGAGATTTTGAGTTCAGCGGCAACCGAACTCAACCCGATCCTTCGGCGGGCACGGCCAGCTTCATGGCCAGCTCGGCGGCTTCCTGTGGAGTTTCGGTTTGGTGGATCTCTTCTGAGAGCCTCCAGGCATTAACCGAAACCACCGGCTTCTTGGCGTGCAGTGCGAAGGCCATCTCGGTAAGCGTTCCGAATTTGCCCGGAAACGCTATCACGGCGTCGGCCGATCGAACGACCATAATGTTGCGAGCTTCACCAAAACCTGTCGGTATCACGATGTCGATAAACTCGTTGGCGTCTTCCTTCAAATCTGTTGGAAGAATGCCAAGCGTCAGTCCGCCGGCTTCTTTAGCTCCGCGAGCCGCGCCCTCCATTATGCCGCCCAGTCCTCCACAAACAAGAACACCACCGTTTTCAGCCACGTACTTGCCTACTTCAAAAGCCATATCACGCAGTTTCTTCGAGCACTTTCCCGCCCCGATCACAGCTATCACTGGCTTTCTCGGAGTTGACATTAATACATCCTTTCACCCTTGTACCACTAGTGAGGTTTCATAGCGTAGAGGTGATCCTCCGCCTCTACCGCGTTGTGCTTACAAAATCGGGGCGACTGGATTTGAACCAGCGACCTCTTAGTCCCGAACCAAGCGCGCTACCAACCTGCGCCACGCCCCGATCAATAGATCCAGGGAATTCAAAATAGGCCATTTCCGATTCTTGTCAACGATTTTATCCAACAGATTTGGACCACTTCAACCACGACTCGATTCGCAACGACTGCGCCGGTCTATGTTCGCCACGATAGCCTCATCGCCGCGCCTGACTTAGAGCTTAAAGCTGCCCTCTTTCAGCCTCTCCAGCACCTCGGCGTGAGTGAAATTCAGCCGGGTCGGCGTGATCGAAACAACGCCGCGACTGACGGCCTCAAAGTCTGAACCCTTGGTCATCTTCCACTGCGGTCGGCCGCCGATCCAGTAGTACGGTTTACCGCGCGGATCGGTTTTGCGAATGACGATGTCTTTGTACCGACGCGAACCGAGCGAGGTGAACTCAAAAGTCTTGTAAGCTCGTGAATTGTCGCAGGGGAAATTGACATTGAGAAAAGTCGACGGCTCCAGTCCCATTTTGTGGTAAGACGCAACCAGCTTGGCAACGAAACGAGCCGCGCGCGTCATCGGCGTTCCCGGTTCATAACTGGACATCGAAACAGCCATTGAGGGCACACCCATAATAGACCCTTCGATTGCCGCGGCGACGGTTCCACTGTAAGTGACATCGTCGCCCATGTTGGCGCCGTGGTTGATGCCTGAAATAATCATGTCCGGAAGTTTGTGTTTGAACAGCATGTGCACGGCCAGCATGACACAGTCGGTGGGTGTTCCGTCGGTGGCGTAGCGATGTTTGTCCAACTGATGGATACGCAGCGGACGGTTCAACGTCAGTGAATGACTGCTGGCTGATTGTTCACGATCCGGCGCAACGATGAACACTTCGGCTTTCTTTTTCAGTTCGTTGTAGAGGGCACAGATGCCGTCGGAGAAATAGCCATCGTCGTTGGTCAGGAGTATGCGTTGCTTCATCCCGCCCAGGGTACACAAAAGATGGTTGTCACGCAAGCACAACCTCATGCTGAGCGGAGTCGAAGCATGAAGTCCAGTAGGGTGGGTCCGTCTTCGCCTGCGCGCCGTGGCGAGAGACCCATTTATGGGTCAGGCCCAGATTCGGCGCCAGATTTGGCGGATGAATCGACCGGTATCGGCAAATGGATTAATAAAAGAAACGGAATCCTCGTAGATAGTAGGCACAGATACTTCACCGACCTCGTAGCCGGCCGCGCCGGCTTTGAAAAGCATCTCCGACTCGAAATCATACCCAACGGTGCGAAGTCGCATCGCACGCAACAACGATGTCGGAATCAAACGATACCCGGACTGACTGTCGCGGATACGTTGCGTCGAGAAAACAGAGATGATCAACGAACAGAGATTGTTGGAGAGCCAGCGAGCAAACGGCATGACCCTAAGATCAATGTCGCGCGTGCCCATGACAAGACGGTGGCCGTTGTCGAGAGCATAGAAACCGGGAAGCTCCTCAGGTGCGTGCTGCAAGTCGGCGTCTATAGTCAGAACCGAACGATAATCTCTTTCAATAGCGTAATCGAACCCGGCCATCAAGGCGGCCCCTTTGCCACGGTTCTCGGGAAACGAAATGTAGTTGACCCCATGCTCTTTCAGTTTCGGCAAGGTGCCGTCGGTGGAGCCGTCGTTGACAAACAACAGATTGTCCGGACAGACCCAAACACCGAGACGTTGAATCAACTCATCAAGATGCTGTTCGGCATTGTAAGCCGGTACCAGAATCAGTGCGGAGTGTTGGGCAAGTTGTGACATCTGTCGCTTTATACATCCGGGGGTCGATACCGGGCAAGAAAAAACCACGCCCTGCGTGGCTTCAAAAAATGGTCGGAGCGAGCCGATTTGAACGGCCGACCTCTCGCACCCCAAGCGAGTGCGCTAACCAGGCTGCGCTACGCTCCGACTTAAACCTTCTACGCACAAAGGTCGACAGAATGTAGCCAATACTGCCAAAAACTCAAGAGAAATCTGTGATCAGATCCTCGACATCCTTGCGAATCTGGCTTATCAAGGTGCGCGCCTTGGCCGTGGACTTTACGCTTTTCTGTTCCTCACCGGCCTTTCTCATGGTCAGTTTGGAGCGGGTCCCGGCGATGGTGAGTTTTTCGCTCTTGCGCAAATGGTTGATCCGGTTGACCAGCTCAATGTCCTTGCTGGTGTACATCCGATTACCGCCGCGGTTTTTGCGCGGTTTGAGCGAGGGAAACTCCTTCTCCCAGTATCTGAGCACATACGGTTCGAGGCCGGTCAATCGGGCAACTTCGCTGATCGAGTAGTATCTTTTTTCCTCGGTCTTTGTTGGAACCATAAACCTACCTCCTGAGAATTTGTCAACGCCAGATTTCTGCTTTCAACTCACGCCCCATCAGTTCGGCCACCGCGTCGGCCGCCGGTTTGTCTTCGAACAAGACCTGGTGCACCTGAGTGGTGATCGGCATTTCAACTTTATACTTATCGCGCAATTGATACCCGGAGCGAGTTGTCTGCACTCCCTCGGCTACCATAGCCATACTCTTCAGGACCTCGTCGAGCCTCACCCCCTGTCCGATCTTCTCACCGACATAGCGGTTGCGAGAATGTTTGGATATACAGGTTGTGACAAGGTCGCCGATTCCAGACAACCCGGCAAAGGTTTCGGCCCGTGCGCCCATAGCCACACCAAGCCGACTCATCTCGGCCAGGCCGCGTGTGATCAGGGCACCGCGCGTGTTGTCACCCAGGCCCAAACCGTCGGTGATACCGACCCCTATGGCGATGATATTCTTCAGAGCACCACCAAGCTCGACTCCAACGGTATCGTCGGAAGTGTACACACGGAACGTCCGGCTGCTAAACAGAGTCTGGAGGCGATCTACCAGCTCGTGGCTCTCGCTGGCCGCCACAACGGTCGTTGGCATGTCGCGCACAACCTCTTCGGCGTGGGATGGACCGGACAAAGTTGCTACAGATTCAGCCGGTATCGCCAGCCCTTCTTGTATTACTTCAGACATTCGCCGTAAACTGCTGACTTCCACCCCTTTCGCGAGGCTGACCAACGCCGTGCCCTTGGGTAGTATACCACCCAACGGCTGGATAGCCGCCCGCATCATCTGTGACGGTACGGCCAGTACCACCAGATCGCAGTCGGACACCGCGTAGCCAAGATCGTTAGTGATGTCTATCGACATGGCCAGACAGGCATCTTTGAGTTTTTCGGGGATGGTACGATGTTCAATCAGTTTCCGGTGTTCGGCCTTATCAAACTCCCACAGTCGAACGTCGGCGCCGTTACTATCGAGAAGCCGTGCTATGGCCATCCCCCACGATCCGGCACCAAGTATCGCCACCCGCTCAGACATGACTACCTACCTTGGGAGATCGGGACGAGAAACTGAAACGATTCTCGGTGCCCCGGATGAGTCGCACGACGTTTTGTCGGTGCGTTATGATTATCAGCAAAGCCAGCAATGCCGTCAGGTAAAAGTCGAAGTCGGGTACGGCAAGTTTTAGCACGTGTTCCTGAACCACGACCGCCACAAACAAAGCCAGCGCTCCGCAAATCGAGGCCAACGAGACATACCGCCAGACAAGTGCAACCAGCAGAAAAACCACCAGGGCAGCCAGGGTGGCCAGCGGCTGAAGCATGAACATCACACCTAAACCGGTCGCCGCTCCTTTGCCCCCTCGAAAGCCAAGATAGATCGGGAACACATGTCCGAGCACGGCGGCCAAACCAGCCAGGGCCAGAAGCATCGGCGTGTGTGACGGTAGAATGATCAGAGCTGCAAAAACCGCCGCCGCTCCTTTGCCTATATCGGCCAGGAATACACTCATCCCCGCCACAGGTCCAGCTGCCCGCCAAACATTGGTGGCTCCAAGATTGCCCGATCCTATCTGTCGCAGATCTCTGACGCCAGCCAGCCGGGCTATCAGAAGCGAAAAGGGCACGGCACCTAACAAGTAGGCGATTGTGAGGGCAAAGGCGATGTACATGCAACCTTACTATTGGGGGATCAGCCTTGGGGCAATGCCGACCACCTGTTTCCTACCGGCGCAAAACGCCAGGTATGTCTATTCGAGACTGTCAATAACGACAGTGGTATCCTCTATGGCTTCCTGAGTAGCATCCTCGGCCGGGACTAAGTCGGCCAGTTCCGGATAGTAGTCGATCATGGCCTGCACGAAGACAGCGGCCTCATCTGCATCCACAGCCTTATCGTCCATAATATGCTGTAGCGATTGCACGAACGGGCCCATCTGTTCGAAGGTAACTTCATCGGTCTCCAGTTTGGCCAGGAATCCATCGGCTAATGTGTTGACGCGGACACTATCGATACCTTCAACCGGATTGTTGTTAATTTGGGTGCGGATGCCCTCGACAAACGTTTCCACACCGGCTTTCTTGATGTCGTCAAACTTCCACCAGCATACCAACCCGCCGCCTACCACGATCACGATGAGCACGATGCCCACGATTAGTCCCACCAGACAACCTTTGGACATTCCCTTTTTTTCAAGTTGTCCAGCCGGGTTCATTTCTTGATGCATATCCCCTCGCAGCGTTAAGTGTTTCGAGCGCCATCTGAGCTGTGAGCATAATATCAACAGTCCCTGATGATTCACGCTTTCAGATGAAGCTCTGCTTCATTTTGAGTTATATAGCAAATGTGGGTGGGCCGGGCAAGTGTTTGATCGGCTTGACAAAAAAAAAGTGGGGCGCCAACCAAAAAAAAACCCGCGGCATGAAACCGCGGGTTTGGATTTTCAGAGGCGTCGGCTACTTGCCGGCCTTGGCGGCGGCCTTCTTTTTCTTCTTGTCCTTCTTGTCGTCGGCCTCTTTTGGTTTCTCTATCAAAAGCTCGACCACCGACAGCGGTGCCCCATCGCCACGACGAACGCCCAGTTTGATCACGCGCGAAAAGCCCGAATCGCGGTCGGCAAACTGCGGTACGATCTCTGAGAACAACTTCTTGAAGACATCTTTGTTCTTGACCGTTCGCGCCACCTGCCGTTTGGCCGCCAGGGTGTCTTTCTTGGCCGTAGAAATTAGTCGATCGACCAGCGGTCTTAGCGCCTTGGCTTTGGCGTCGGTCGTTTTGATCATCCTATGTTGAAACAACGACATGGCCATATTGCCCAACATCGCTTCACGGTGCGGTCTGGTACGGCCAAGTTTTTTGACTCTATCGAAGTGTCCCATTTATTCCTACCTATTGTCGCCTAACTCTCGGTTTCAACATACGCAGAGATATCCATCGCGAACGACAGACCCATCTCTTCGAGAATGGTGCCGATTTCATTGAGTGATTTACGTCCAAAGTTGCGGTATTTCAGCATATCGGACTCGGACTTGGTAACCAGGTCCTGAATGGTCTGGATATTGGCGGCGCGCAAGCAGTTCGACGACCGCACGGAAAGCTCCAACTCATCAACTCTGGTCTTGAGAATGTTGCGCACCCGGACGGTATCCTCGTCAACCTCCGGCTCTTCCTCAACCATCACTTCCTCATCCAGGTGGATGAACAGCTGCAAGTGATCCTTCACCAGCTTGGCCGCGTAACTGAGCGCGTCCTCCGGCGTGATAGAACCATCGGTAGTGATTTCCATAATGAGACGGTCGTAGTCTGTGCGCTGGCCGACACGAGTGTTCTCCACGGTGAAAGCAGACTTGGTAACCGGTGAGAACAGGCTGTCGACATAAATCGTACCGACCGGTGCATCCGGTCGTTTGTTTTGATCGGCTACCACGTAGCTACGACCGGAGCCGATGTCCAGTTCCATCTCGAAGTCGACATCGTCGGTCAACTCGCATATAGCCTGATCGCCATTGAGAATCTCAACTTCCGAATCGGTCTGAAACATCGATGCGACCACTTTGCCCTTGGAGTTGGTCTTGAACCTGAGAGTCCGCATCTCATCGGCGTGCATTCTGAGCCTCATCGACTTGACATTGAGCACGATATCGGTCACGTCCTCATAGACACCGGGGATTGAGGAGAATTCGTGCAGCACACCATTGATGCGCATAGCCACAACGGCCCCACCCTGAATTGAGGAGAGTAGCACCCGACGTAAACAGTTGCCCAATGTATGCCCGTAACCACGCTCCAGGGGCTCGATGATAAAGCGTGAGTAATTGTCGTTGGCCGACGATTGGTCGTTGACGACCTCCTTGGGCATAGTGAGTGGTTTCCACTTCATATCTTTCAGAACCTCCGCAAAGGAATCAAACTCTATTTCGAGTACAACTCGACAATGAGTTGCTCGTTGAACGTCAAGGGGATACTTGCGCGCTGCGGCACCTCAAGCATTTCACCCTCCAGCGCTGCCTTGTTTAACCGAAGCCACGGGATATCGTCTCCCCGCCCAGTCTCCTTGAGCGAAGCGTGAATCAGTTCGAGGTTTTTGGACTTCTCCTTGATCTTTATGACTTCACCCGGCTTAATCGAATAGGACGGAATGTCCACAATGCGGCCGCCGACCGTTACATGGCGATGACGCACCAATTGTCGGGCCGCTTTGCGTGAAGAGGCGAAGCCCAGCCGGAATACCAGGTTGTCCAGTCGGCACTCCAAGAGCTGCAACAAAATCTCGCCGGTTATTCCGGTTTTCAGGTCTGCTTTCTTGAAGTAGTTTCTAAACTGCTTCTCGAAAACTCCGTAGGTACGACGAACCTTCTGCTTTTCACGAAGCTGCAAGCCGTAAGACGACACCTTGCGACGCATCATCCGTCCGTGTTGACCTGGCGCAACTTGCCTGCGTTCGACAGCGCATTTTTCGCTGAAGCAACGGCTGCCTTTCAAGAACAGCTTCTCGCCCTCGCGGCGACAAAGTTTGCAGTTGGCATCTGTGTAACGAGCCATCAATTCTCCTGACTAACGATTATCAAAATCAAACTCGACGCCGTTTGGGTGGACGGCATCCGTTATGCGGAATCGGGGTCACATCCTTGATCAGAGTGACCTCAAGTCCGGCCGCCGAGAGCGAACGAATCGCCGCTTCACGACCCGAGCCGGGACCTTTGACCCAGACTTCGACTCTCCGCAATCCCATATCCATAGCCTCTTTCGCACAATTGGTACCGGCCAACTGGGCGGCAAAGGGGGTCGATTTCTTGGAACCCTTGAAACCGACTTTGCCGGCCGAGGCCCACGACACCGTTTTGCCGGTAGCGTCAGTGATGGTCACAATCGTGTTATTGAAGGTGGCCTTGACGTGCGCTACACCGTTGGCTTCGACTTTGCGCGATTTCTTTTTACCGCGCGACTTTTTTTTCGGATCTGCCACTTAGTACCTCAGTATTCAATCAACTTACTTTTTGCCGGGCGGCTTTCTCTTCAGTCCGCCGATAGCCCGTTTCGGGCCCTTGCGGGAACGTGCATTGGTCTTGGTCCGTTGACCCCTCACCGGCAGGCCGCGGCGGTGCCGGAGGCCACGGTAGGACCCAATATCGACCAGTCGCTTGATGTTCATATTGATCTCACCGCGAAGGTTACCTTCCACGGTGTAACCGTCTTCGATACATGCGCGGATCTTGGCGACATCGTCATCGGTGAGTTTATGGACTCGGGTGTCTGGGTTGACACCGGTCTTCTCAATAATCTGGCGAGCCCGGTACGGTCCGATACCGTATATGTAGCGCAAGCCTATTTCGACGCGCTTTTCTTTGGGCAAATCAACACCGGCTATTCGAGCCAATTGCTACTCCTTGACATAACACGTTAACCAATCCATCAACCCTGGCGCTGCTTGTGGCTTGGGTTCTTCTTGCAAATCACGCGCAGGACACCGTGACGCTTCACGATGATGCAGTGATCACAACGCTTTTTTACTGCCGAACGAATCTTCATAATGGCTACCTGCCTATATTGTCCAAACGATCTACTTGTAGCGGTAGGTAATGCGTCCGCGTGAAAGATCGTAAGGTGACAATTCCAAAGTGACTTTATCACCTGGAAGAATCTTTATAAAGTGCATCCTCATTTTGCCGGAGATATGTGCGAGAACTACGTGGCCGTTGTCCAGTTCAACTTTGAACATGGCGTTGGGTAAAGGTTCGATAACTTTACCTTCGACCTGAATAGTCTGTTCTTTCGCCATACACTCCTTTACGACAAACTCAATACATCGGGGCCTTCATCGGTGATGGCCACGGTATGCTCAAAATGCGCCGACGGGGCGCCATCGGCGGTGACAAATGTCCATCCGTCCGGCTTGGTGTAAACCTTGTGTGTGCCGAGATTAATCATCGGCTCAATGGCAAGCACCATTCCGCTTTCCAAGACCGGACCGGCTTCAGCCGAACCGAAATTGGGTACCTGCGGGTCTTCGTGCATATTACGTCCGATGCCGTGCCCCACGAGCGCCCGGACCACACCGTAACCTTCGGATTCAGCCGTCTGTTGGATGGCCGCCGAAATCTGTCCCAATTTATTCCCTTTTTGCGCGATGTCAATAGCTGCTTGCAGACATCTTCCGGTATTGTCCATCAGGTCACTCTTCTCATCTGAGACCTCGCCGACGGCAAAAGTACGGGCCGAGTCGCCATAAAAGCCATCGACGATAGAGCCAACATCCACCGAAACGATTTCACCGTCTTGGATAACCCGATTGCCGGGGATACCATGAACCACTTCGTCATCTATTGAAATACAGGCCGAGGCCGGGAAACCACGATAATTCTTGAAACCGGGAATAGCATCCTGGTCTCGGATAAACTCTTCGACCAGTTGATCCAGTTGTCCGGTGGTCATTCCGGGCTTGATACACTCTCCGACCATATCCAGAGTTTTTGATACAACTTGGCCGGCGCGACGCATGATCTCAATTTCTTCTTTGGTCTTTAACACAATCACAACACCCACTTCGACCTTTAGCCTACCACCTCAAGGATGGACGTAAACACTTCATCCGGCGGGCGTTCGCCGGACACTTCGGCCAGGATCGACTCATTACGATAGAAATCTTCGATAGGTTGCGTCTGATTCCTGTAAACTTCCAGCCGGTTGCGCACCACCGCTTCTTCGTCATCGGGCCGCCTGAGCAGTTCGACGCCGTCATTGTCGCAGCGGCCGTCGTTTTTAGGCATCCTGGCCGGATGATTATATGTTGTCTGGCAGGTTGGACAAAACCAGCGTCCGGACAACCGCCGTACTATTTCTTCATCATCGACTGCGATCAGGACTGCCTTTTCAAGCGCGATATGGTTCTTCACCAGCATATCTCTGAGACACTCAGCCTGCGGAATGGTGCGCGGGAAACCATCAAGTATAAACCCGTTTTCGAGCGTACCAGATGCGATCTTATCCTCTATCAAGCCGACAATCAAATCATCCGGCACAAGTTCGCCGGCTTTCATGAATCCTTCGGCCTTCTTGCCCAGTTCAGTGCCGGCCTTAGCGGCGTCACGGAGTAAATCACCGGTGGAGAGATGAACCAGCCCCTTGGACTCAGCCAATCTCACTGCCTGGGTCCCTTTGCCGGAACCGGGAGGTCCTAAGAACACGAGGTTCATGCTACATCGATCTCCCGCGAATCTTGCCTTTTTTCATGAAGCCGTCGTAGTGACGCATGAGAAGGTGCGATTCGATCTGCTGCAGCGTGTCCAAAGCCACACCGACGATAATCAGCAAGCCGGTACCGCCGAAGAAAAAGTCAACATTGGCCTGGGCAATCAACACCCAGGGCAGAACTGCGATAGCGGCGAAAAACAGCGCACCCGGCAGAGTAATGCGAGTGAGAATCCGCTCAACATATTGTGAAGTATTCTTGCCCGGCCTTATGCCCGGGATGTATCCGCCGTTCTTGCGCATGTTGTTGGCTATCTCCATGGGGTTGAAGACAATAGCCGTATAGAAATATCCAAAGAACACGATTATCAGACCATAAATAATGGAATACCAGGCTCCACCCGGAGCCAGCCAGACAGCCACCAGGTTTTGTATCCACTCGGTGGTAGGAAACAGCTGGGCCACCGTTGAGGGCAGAAACATAATCGACTGAGCGAAAATAATCGGGATCACACCGGCCGAGTTAACCGACAGCGGCAAGTGTGTCATGGTTCCGCCGAACACTTTTCGTCCGACCACTTTACGAGGGTACTGGACCGGCACTTTGCGTTGAGCCCGAGTCACCAGGATTACCGCGGCGATCACGCCGATCATCATGGATACCATGGCCACCTCGATCAGGAATCCGCGGCTGCCGTACCAAACCATCTGCACTTCGTTGATCACAGCATCGGGGAATCTGGCGATGATCCCTATGAAAATGATAAGCGAGATACCGTTGCCGATACCACGTTCGGTAATCTGTTCGCCCAGATACATAATGAAGATACAGCCAGAGGTGAATGTTATGATAGTCAGCGGGATGAACCACATCGTATCCATGTGAACTGCCGAGACACCATTGAGATTGATGGTGGTTAAGAACCCGGCCGTACCCCATGCCTGAAGGCTGGCGATAAGCACGGTCAGGTAGCGAGTGTACTGCGTAATCTTTCGGCGGCCTTCCTCTCCCTCACGCTGCAAACGCTGGAGGAAGGGCACCACCGCCCCGAGCAACTGCAACATAATGGATGCAGAGATGTAGGGCATAATTCCAAGGGCGAAAATCGTCGCCTTGGCGAAAGCGCCACCGGCAAACATGTCCAGGAGTCCAAAAATCGAATTGGACGAAAGAGCTTGCGACAGGATGGTGCCGTCGATTCCCGGTGTGGGTATATGACCACCGATACGATAAACAACCAGGATACCGAGTGTAAACAAAATCCTTTTGCGTAACTCTTCAACCTTGAAAATCGACTTGAAAGTCTCTAACACTATACCACCTCGACCTTACCACCGGCCGCTTCGATTTTTGTCACAGCAGACTTGGAGAAAGCGTTGGCCTTTACCGTGACGGCACTCTCGATGGTGCCGTTTCCAAGCACTTTCACCGGTACATCCATTTTCTTAATAAGACCGGCTGCGCGCATGGACTCAGTGGACACTTCACTCGCTTTTATCCGCGCCAAATCACTGACGTTAATGATCTGGAACTGCTTTTTGAAGATATTGGTGAACCCGAATTTGGGCAACCGGCGATGCAGCGGCATCTGTCCGCCTTCACGCATCGCTTTCCGGCCACGCGAGAAGCCGCTTCGAGAGCCCTGGCCCTTGTGACCGCGTCCCGACGTCTTACCTAAGCCACTACCGGGACCGCGACCGACACGTCGGCGTTTTTTGGTCGAACCGGCTGGGGGTTTCAGTGTATGGAGTTCCATTGATCAACTACCTCAATCTAGTCTATCTCTTCAACCGACACCAGGTGGATCACAGACTTTACCATGCCGCGAATCTGCGGTGTGGCTTCGTGGATGACGGTTCGATTTATCTTACCCAGACCGAGAGCCTTGATGGTTCTTTTCTGTGGCTCTTTGCGGTCGATGGTGCTTCTTATTTGTGTAACTTTGAGTTTGGCCATGGTAATCATCCTGCCTTGTCGCCAGAGGCTACGCTTTCTCTCGGAAACTGTCTTCCTGCTCTCGGGTTCTCAGGCTTTGCAGACCGTTTACGGTAGCCTTGACCACGTTATTAGGATTGCGGCTGCCGAGCACCTTGGTGAGCACGTCCTGGACACCCAAAGATTCGAGAATAGCCCGCACGGCACCACCGGCAATTACACCGGTACCGGGCGAGGCCGGACGCAACATAACAGTAGTAGCGCCAAAACGGCCGTCGATTCGGTGGGGGATGGTTCCATCCACGATGTTGACCGGATTCATGGCTTTTCTCGCCGCTTCGGTCGCCTTTCGGATAGCCTCCGACACTTCCGGAGCCTTGCCGTAGCCGACACCGACTTTGCCGTTCTTATCACCGACCGTTACCAGCGCGGTGAAGCTAAAACGCCGTCCGCCCTTGACCACTTTGGCCACGCGGTTGACGTTGATTACTTTTTCCTCGAATTCGAGGGCGTTCATTTCAAACTTGGGCAATCTATACCTCGCAGTAGTCCAGGCCTACAATATCTTCTAAAATTTCAGACCGCCTTCACGCGCACCTTCGGCCACCGCCTTGATACGCCCGTGGAAACGATTCTGGTTTCTATCGAACACTACCTGTTCGATACCTTTTTCTTTGGCCAGTCGAGCCACAACCTCGCCGACCTTCCGAGCTTTCTCAATCTTGCTCTTGGTGTCATCGAGCTCCGCCTTGAGCACGGACGATGTTGAGTCCACACCCAACAGCGTTACATGATTCTCATCATCGATCAGTTGCGCAAAGACTCTGTTAAGCGACTTGGCAACAGAGAAGCGCGGACGTTCCGCACTGCCATGCACCTTGCCTCGGACGCGGCGGCGGCGGCGGGCGGCTTTTCTGTCCTTGATTACGTTTTTATCAGCCATCAGTAATGTACCTCAACTCGATCAAGCAGACACAGCGCTCTTGCCGGCTTTGCTGCGAACATACTCACCGGTGTAACGAACACCCTTGCCTTTGTATGGTTCCGGCTTGCGGAAACCACGAATCTTGGCCGCCGTTTCGCCTACCAGTTCTTTGTCGATTCCTGCGACCAGGATTTTGTTTGATTTGGGGACAGCCGTGGCTGTAACACCGTCCGGCGGCACCACCATTATGGGATGCGAGAAGCCCAGACTGAGGACCAGCATTTTACCCTGGTTCTCGGCCCGATATCCGACGCCGATTATCTCAAGCTCCTTGGTATAGCCGACCGATGTGCCGACCACCATATTGTTAAGCAGCGCTCTGGTCAATCCGTGCAGGGAGCGGTGCGTCTTGGAGTCGGAGGGCCGGGTGACAAGTATATTGTTGTCCTCTAAGGCCACTGTCATGTCTGCATGTACGGTGCGGGACAAACTGCCTTTGGCGCCGGTTATGGTGACATTCTGGCCCTTGATTTCGACTTTGGACTTATCCGGAATCGGGATTGGTTTTTTTCCTACGCGTGACATCTATGCATCCTTCCCTTACCAACACCTCAGAAGTACTTCACCGCCGACACCTCTTTGGGCGGCGTCAAAATTCGACATCACACCGGACGAGGTCGAAACAACCGTCATACCGCGTTGGTTGAATGTCGACTGACGGACTGCTTCGGCATCTAAATAGCGGCGCAACCCGGGGCGGGACACGCGCTGGATACCTTTCAGAACCGGCACATCACCGGCGGAATACAAAAGGTATACACGCAGGAGACCCTGCTTGTGATCCGGCAATTCGGTGTGGTCCTTGACATATTTCTTCTCTTGCAGGATACGGACGATTTCCCGTTTAATCCCCGAGGCCGGTACGTCGACAGCGACCTTGTGGGCCTTGTAGGCGTTCCTGAGCCTGGTCAAGAGGTCAGCTATTGGATCGGTCATACTCATCGTTCATTTACTCCCGGCAACCTTTGAGGCTACCAACTGGCCTTGACGACACCCGGCAATTCACCAGCCAGGGCCATCTCCCGGAAACAGATTCTACACAAACCGAATCGACGCATGAATGCTCGCGGTCGACCGCATCGTCGGCAGCGACTGTAGGCGCGCACCTTGAATTTTGGTTCACGCTGCTGCTTCTCTACCAGACACTTCTTAGCCATTGATCTCCTATTTGCGGAACGGCATCCCCATCTCACTCAACAACTGCCGGGCCTCTTCGTCGGTCCTGGCGGTTGTGGAGATGGCAATGTTCATTCCACGTATTTTATCTATCTTATCATAGTCAATTTCCGGGAAGACCAACTGTTCACGCACGCCGAAGTTGAAATTCCCGCGGCCATCGAACGATTTCGGACTGATGCCCCGGAAGTCACGAATTCGCGGCATTGCAATATTAACCAGTCGATCAAAAAACTCGTACATCGCCTCTCGTCTCAGGGTTACGCAGCAACCGATGGGTGCACCCTCACGGAGCTTGAAGTTCGAGATGCTCTTACGCGCTCGTGTCACCTGAGGCTTGCGACCGGTAATCTTGCTCAGATCGCCCACCGCGGCTTCCAGCGCTTTGGCGTTCTCGATCGCCTCGCCGACACCAATGTTGACACTGATCTTGGTGATTTTCGGTACCTGCATGACGGAGCTGTAATTGTTCTGCTTCATCAGCTTGGGAGCGATCTCGCTTGAGTATTTTTCCTTAAGCCTGGCCATTCTCATACATCCTTAAATCTGTTCACCAGTGGCGCGACAGATCCGCACTTTTTTCTTGCGGCCGCCTTCATCAATCACCTTGGTGCCTATCTTGGTAGGTCCGCCCAGGGACGAACTGTAGATGGCAACGTTTGACAGATCGACCGGCGCCTCGATAGAGATAATACCACCCTTGGGACTCTTCTGGGTGGGGCGCTGGTGTTTCTTTCTCATGTTGACACCTTCGACTAAGATCTTACCCTTCTTGGTATCCACGTTGAGCACCCGGCCGGTCTTGCCTTTACTTTCGCCGGAGCGAATATAGACGGTGTCGCCTTTCTTAATCATCATAGGTCGTATCCCGTTACAGTACCTCTGGAGCGAGGGAAATAATCTTCATAAACTGTTTGTCACGCAACTCGCGAGCGACCGGGCCGAAGATGCGCGTGCCGCGCGGCTCCATCTGGTCGTTTATAATCACGGCGGCATTATCTGAAAAACGAATGATCGATCCGTCGCTTCGCCTGAGGGAGGCTTTGGTTCGCACCACCACCGCCTTGCAGACTTCCGATTTCTTGACGGTACCGCCCGGTATTGCTTCTTTAACCGCGACCACCACTATGTCACCAACCGATGCATACTTCTTGCGTCCTCCGAGTATCCTGAAGCACATGGCTCGTTTGGCGCCGGAGTTATCGGCTACAGTAAGCACTGTGAATTCTTGAATCATATCTCAACAACCTTTGCCGTTCGATCGATGACTACTTAAGCCACCGAGCCTACTTGGCCCTTTCAAGAACTTCGACCAAACGCCAGCGCTTCTTGGCGGACAACGGTCGTGTTTCTGATACTTTCACGGTATCGCCAATCCTGGCTTCATTCTTCTCATCATGCGCATAGAGCTTTGAAAAACTGCGGAAAATCTTCTCGTACAAAGGATGTCGATAGGTTCGATTGACACGCACGACAATACTCTTGTCCATCTTGTCGGAAACCACGGTACCGACACGTCCCTTGCGGAGTCCTCTTTTAGTCTGCTCAGCCATCAATTATTCCTCTTCAGCCTTTTCTTTCTTATCCGTATCCGCCTGAGGCAAAATAGAGGTCGTGGCCTCGGCCAGTTTTCTGATACCCTTTTGATCTTCGTGAAGAATCGTATCGATCCGTGCCATTTCACGACGGGCCGTTCGCAGACGCAGAGGATTATCAAGCGCCTTGACCGACTTTCTCATGTTGAGATTGAACACTTCCTCGGCGATATCGGCTTTCTTCTGGCGTAACTCTTCGGCCGTCATTTCTCGCAGGTCTGAAACCTTCAACATGGTCATACTCCTTGCGTGTCGGCTCGGGTTACGAATTTGGTTTTCATGGGCAGCTTGTCACCGGCCAGTCTCAATGCCTCGCGAGCCATTTCATGAGTGACGCCCTCGATCTCAAAAAGGATGCGTCCCGGCTTGACCACGGCCACCCAGCTTTCGGGCGAACCTTTACCTTTGCCCATACGGGTTTCGGCCGGCTTTTTCGTAATCGGCTTGTCCGGAAAGACACGAATCCAGATCTTTCCGCCACGCTTGATATATCTGGTCATGGCAATACGAGCCGCTTCAATCTGACGGCTGGTCAGCCAGACCGCCTCAATCGACTTCAGGGCAAATTCACCGAAACTAACCGAACTACCGGCGATTGCTTTGCCGGTTCTGCGACCTCGGTGCATTTTGCGATACTTCGTCTTCTTTGGCATCAACATGGGTTGTTATCTCCGCAACTCACTTGGCATCACTCTTGTCGGGTGGTTTGCCCTTCGAGGTGTCTTTCGGTTTGGAGTCGGCCGGTTTGGCCGACGGCTTCGGTGGCGCTTTGGGCGCTGGTTTGGGAGCCGGTTTGGACGCAGGCTTCTGTGCCGGTTTAGCGGCATCCCTATTGTCTCGCTTGGCGCCCGGAGCCTGTTCGGGCCGTCTGCCTCTGGGCGGCTGGCCTGAAGGTGTACCTCCGGCTCGACGCACACGACCACGAGGACGACGGCGGGCTCTATCTCGGTCACGATCACGGTCCCCACGCTCCGGTTTGCCACGACGGGCGGCGGGAGCCTCGGGTCCGGCCGGGACTTCACCGGCCACGGCATCGCGGATGAACTGGCCGGTGTCTATAACCTCACCGCGGCAGATCCACACTTTGACGCCTATGCTTCCATAGGTGGTCCGAGCCGTTGTGGTGGCATAGTCAATGTTCGCTCTCAGCGTGTGCAAGGGTACGCGACCGGCGCGATACTTCTCGATACGAGCTATCTCGGCGCCGCCGAGCCGTCCACCACACTGAATCTTGATACCGACAGCACCCATCTTCATGGTGGCCGCAAGCGACTTTTTCATGGCCCGACGGAAGGCGATCCGTCCTTCCAACTGACGGGCAACAGCGTCGGCAACAAGCTGGGCATTCAACTCCGGCTTGCGCACTTCGACGATGTTCAGCATGATATCTTTCTTGGTCAACAACTGAAGCTCTTCACGGAGCTTGTCGACCTCGGCGCCCTTACGTCCGATCACAATGCCCGGCCGCGAGGTATGGATATCAACACTGACCCGTTTAGGTGCGCGAGAGATACTGACCTTGGCAATACCGGCATTGTCGAGTCGCCGGTTGATGTATCGCTTGACCATCATATCTTCATAAACCAGATCAGCAAAATTGCGGTTGGAAGCAAACCACTTGCTGTTCCAGGTCTTTATGATCCCGAGGCGAAATCCTATCGGATGTGTCTTTTGTCCCAAATCCTGTTCTCCAGACTCAGCGTATCATTAGCGGTGAATTACTCACCATCTTTCTTCGTTTTTTTCGTCTTGGCAGCCGGTTTTGAGCTGCTTTTCGTAGCGGGCTTCGCTTCGGCGGCCTCTTTGGATTTGGCCGCGGATTTCTTTGGAGTTTCCGCTTTGGCTTTGCTCTTGGCTTTCTTCTTAGTCGGCTTGGTCTCAGCCTGCTCATCGCTCTTGGCAACAGACTTGGTCTTCTTCTTAGGCTTGGAAGGTGCCTGAGTGGTTTCCGACTCGCCCTGTAAAAGTACCGTCAGATGACAGAAACGCTTTTTGTAGCGATAAACACGCCCCATCGATTGAAAGCGTATCCGCTTGGCGGTGGGAGCTGCGTCGACTGTAATATTCTTAATGCACAAATCCTCGGCCTTCACCACGTCGGTCCCTTCAGCAGAGAGGGCGTTGGCCGCAGCCGACTTTACCGTCTTGGCAATGTGCCGAGCCGCGATTTTCGGCGTGAAGTTAAGTACATCGAGAGCTTTCTGCACCTGCATACCCTTGACCATATCGGCCACCAAACGCATCTTGCGCGGCGGGATGCTTACGTAGCGAAGTCGTGCCGTAGAGGTAACAATCATTGTGACACCTTACTTCCTTATCGCCGAGCTGCGTTCGGCCATCCGCCCACCATGACCGCGAAAGAGCCGGGTCGGGGAAAACTCACCCAGTTTATGTCCGACCATGTTCTCCGAAATGTAGATGGGCACGAACTTGTGCCCGTTGTGGACGGCGATCGTGTGGCCCACAAACTCCGGAATAATAGTCGAACGGCGTGACCAGGTCTTGATGACTTTTTTGTCACCGGTTTCATTCATGACTTCGACCTTGGCCTGCAGCTTGGCATCTAAGAACGGTCCTTTTTTCAGCGAACGAGGCATCCAGTATTCTCCGCTTTATTTCTTGGCCCGTCGATCCTCAATAATATGAGATCTCGACTTCCGTTTGCTTCTGGTTTTGTATCCCTTGGTGGGCTTACCCCACGGCGTACAGGGGTGACGTCCGCCGGAGGAGCGACCTTCACCGCCACCCATAGGATGGTCAACCGGGTTCATGGCAACACCACGAACAGTCGGTCGCCAGCCACGCCAACGAGAGGCGCCGGCCTTACCCCACACAACGTTTTTGTGATCGATATTGCTCACCTGCCCTATGGTGGCGTAACAGTTCTGAGGGGCGGTTCGAACTTCACCCGACGGCATCCGGAGAGTAACTTTTTTACCCTCTTTAGCCACCAGTTGGGCCATGGTGCCGGCCGAGCGGCACAGTTGAGCGCCCTTACCGGGCCGCAGTTCGATATTGTGCACATAAGTGCCGAGGACCATCTGACCCATCGGCATGGCATTTCCACTGCGGTGTTCAGCTTTTTCGCCGGACATGAGTTGATCGTCGACTTTAAGTCCATCGGGGGCGATAATGTATCTTTTTTCACCGTCGACGTAGTGCAACAGGGCAATCCGCGCCGAACGGTTGGGATCGTACTCAATCGAGGCCACTCGTGCCGGGATGCCGTGCTTGTTGCGACGGAAATCGATGATTCGATAGTGCCGTTTGTGACCGCCACCGCGATGCCAGACCGTTATGCGGCCCTTATTATTGCGTCCACCACTCTTTTTCAAAGGTCGCAGAAGCGATTTCTCAGGAGTGGTCGAGGTAATCTCATCGAACGCCGGAACGGTGCGAAACCGCGACGACGGTGTATACGGGCGAAATTTCTTAATAGCCATCTATTGGTACCAATCCATCCTAAATGTTCTCAAAAATGCCGATCGATTGACCCGCCTTGAGACGCACAACCGCTTTCTTCCAGGTTGCTGTTTTGCCTTCGTTACGCCCCATACGCCGAGGCTTGCCGGCCACAACCATGGTTCGCACACCTACGACGCTGACGTCGAAAGCCGATTCGACAGCATCCTTAATCTGATATTTATTGGCTTCGCGTTCCACCTCGAACACATATTCGTTGTTCTTCTCGCGAAGAATGCCCGAGCGTTCGGTCGCTACATGGCTCTTTATAACGTGGCGATGGTCTGCTTTCATCCGAACACCTCATGAACCTTGTCCAAGCCTGCCTGAGTAATCAGCACCACGTCGGCGTTAAGCAAATCGTATCCATTGGCCAAAGCGGCGCGACAGTATTGCACTTTTTGCAGGTTGCGACACGACAGGGCCAGCTTATCGTTGCGTCCTTCATCCAGCACCAGGCATTTCTTGCCGTCCAGATCCAACTTGGTCATCATACTCGCTACGGCCTTGGTCTTGATCTGTTCAAGCTCGACTTTGTCCAGCACTTTGATGCGTTCAGCCTGAGCCCGGTCTGCAAACACCGAGCGAATGGCCAGTCGCTTCATTTTGCGCGGCATGTTGGAGCCGTAGCTGCGTGGATGCGGGCCGAACACGATACCACCACCCCGCCACAGGGGTGAACGAATCGTACCGGCTCGGGCGCGTCCGGTACCCTTCTGACGCCAGGGTTTACGACCACCGCCGCGTACTTCGCTGCGGACTCGCGTACTGGCATTACCCTGACGACGGCGGGCCAGCAGATTAACGATATACTGATGCACCACCGCCTCGTTGGGCTCAATTTCAAACAGGCCCGGTTGCAACTCGGTCGTGCCGATTTCTTCGCCGTTCTGATTGTATACTTTTACGTTCATCTCTATCTATCCACCATCAGCCACGGTTGGTGCTGCGGATTCTGACCAGATTGCCTCGAAATCCGGGGACCGGGCCTTTGACCAAAATCAGGTTTTCTTTTTCGATGACCTCAACCACTTCCAGATTGAGCGTAGTAACTTTGTCGTTCCCCATGCGGCCGGACATTTTCATGCCCTTGAAGACCCGTGAGGGGTACGACGACTGCCCGATCGAGCCGGGCGCCCGCCAACGATCAGACTGACCGTGCGTCTTGTTGGCCCCCGAAAAGTGGTGTCGTTTCATGGTACCGGCAAAGCCGAGACCTCTGGAAACAGCGGTGACGTCGACTCGTTCGCCGGCCTTGAAAATGTCCGCCTTCAAAACCGCCCCTACTTCGAGTTCACCTTCGGTGTAGCGTACTTCACGCAAATAGCGTGTCGGCTCCACTCCGGCGGCCGTGAACTGGCCACTCTGGGGTTTATTCACCAGTTTCTTGCGACGACTGCCGAAACCCACCTGGTAGGCATCGTAGCCGTGCTTATCGACTGTCTTCTTGGCAATGACCGGACACGGCCCGGCCTCGATAACAGTCACCGGGAGAGCTTCGCCGTCCTCTGAAAAGATGCGAGTCATCCCGAGTTTTTTGCCGAGTATTTCTTTCATAGCCGTTGCCTTATCAGGTCTTGATCTCCACATCGACACCGGCCGGCAGGTCCAGCTTCATCAAAGCATCAACCGTCTGCGGTGTTGAGTCATAGATGTCCATTAGGCGTTTGTGGACACGTGTCTCGAATTGCTCACGCGACTTTTTATCGACGTGAGGCGAGCGAAGCACGGTGTATACCGTTCGTTTGGTCGGCAACGGAACGGGTCCCACAATTCTTGCACCAGTCCGCAGTACCGTGGAGGTGATCTCCTTGGTGGAGCGGTCCAGCGCATAATGATCATACGCCTTGAGACGGATTCGGATTTTCTGTACAGTCGTCACAGTAATATTCCCGACTACTCGATTACTTCGGCGATAACGCCGGCGCCTACCGTGCGGCCGCCCTCGCGAATCGCGAACCTGAGCTCCTGCTCCATCGCGATCGGCATGATTAACTCTATGGTCATGGTAACATTGTCACCAGGCATCACCATCTCAACACCTTCCGGCAAATGAGCAACACCGGTCACATCGGTCGTCCGGAAATAAAACTGCGGACGGTAACCAGTGAAAAACGGCGTGTGACGGCCACCCTCTTCCTTGGCCAGAATATAAACCTCGGCCTTGAATTTCGTGTGAGGATTCACACTGCCCGGCTTCGCGATTACCATGCCGCGCTCAAGATCGGTCTTGTCGACACCACGCAAAAGCAAACCAACGTTGTCGCCGGCTTCGGCGTAGTCCAAAAGCTTGCGGAACATCTCAACACCCGTTACAACCGTCTTGCGAGTCTCACGG